>Ga0208244_100180_pt1 | contig 80097 bp, 77 predicted proteins | sample SubbioCR12Aug_5A_FD_184828 | JGI IMG/M metagenome (GOLD analysis project Ga0208244, IMG submission 184828) | Serpentinite rock and fluid subsurface biosphere microbial communities from McLaughlin Reserve, California, USA - CR12Aug_5A (SPAdes) | ecosystem: Environmental > Terrestrial > Deep... | reverse complement strand
AGAAGGCACTCAGAACGGCATCTTCTATCCGGTATTTCTGATTGTTGCCGGGCTTACGGGAGTCCGGTAAGTCTTCGAAGGTGCGGCGTATCAGGTCAATTATTTCCAAGTCCATTTGTATCTACCGATGGCTTTATTAATGTTGCGATTGATTGGTTTTAAGTGTCCCTCATTTTATCAGGGTTTTAAATTGGGAATTGCTGATTTAATGCGAGTCATCACCTTTAATGCCAACGGGATAAGATCAGCCGAACGAAAAGGATTTTTTAACTGGTTAGTGCAGCAAAACGCCGACGTAGTCTGCCTACAGGAAACCAAAGCCCAAATTCATCAACTGACTCAGCCTGCGTTTTGCCCCGATGGCTACCACTGTTATTATCACGACGCAGAAAAAAAAGGCTACAGCGGCGTGGCCATTTACTCAAAAGCCGAGCCCCAAAAAGTCATCAGCGGCATTGGCTGGCCGGATGTTGACAAAGAAGGACGATTCTTTGAAATCCAATTTAAACATCTTAGCATCATATCGCTCTATTTACCTTCAGGCACTTCCGGCGAGCATCGCCAATCTTTCAAATATCAGTTTCTTGACCGCTTTTTGATCTACCTTAATGCATTAGACCAAAGTACGCGCGACTACATAATATGTGGCGACTGGAACATCGCCCATCATAAAATCGATTTAAAAAACTGGCGCAGCAATCAGAAAAACTCCGGTTTCCTGCCGGAAGAAAGGGCGTGGATGGACACGCTATTCGCTGATCAGCAATGGCTGGATGCGTTTAGATTGCTCAACAAAAACCCCGAAGAATATACGTGGTGGTCTAACAGAGGACAGGCATGGGCCAAAAATGTGGGCTGGAGAATTGACTATCAAATCATCAGCGGCAACTTGGCTGGCAAGACAGTAAGCACTTCAATTTATAAGGAGGAAAAATTCTCTGACCATGCACCACTGATCATGGACTATAACCTTAGCCTTGATCGCTGACAGGACGCATCTTCATCAAGACAAGCGCCAATACAATAGCCGGCACGCCAACGGCAGCCGCATAACCGAAAAACACAAAATAACCGAACCGCTCGACGACTATTCCGGAAAAACCGCCTAATAATTGGGCCGGCAAAGTCATTAGCGAACTGAACAATGCATACTGTGTCGCAGTATAAAGCTTACTCGTCAAACCAGAAAGATAAGCGATAAAAATAGACGTCGCCATACCTCCGCTTAAATTATCGGCGCTTACCACGGCCGCGAGTAAAGCCAGACTGGGTTCTGTCGCCGCAAGAACAGCAAATAACAAATTAGTCACGGCGACCATGACCGCACCCAATAATAAAGCACGCATAATTCCCAGCTTGACGACCAGCACACCGCCCAGAGAGGCGCCGGCAATCGTCATAAAAAAACCGAAAACCTTGCTGACGTCAGCAATTTCTTTTTTGGTAAAGCCCAAATCCAAATAAAAAGGATTCGCCATCACCCCCATCGTAATGTCGCTCATTTTATACAAAGCGATGAGCATCAGAATAACAATAGCGCGCTTACCGTTCCTGACAAAAAACTCAACGAATGGACTGAGTACGATATCCCTGAGCCAACGTAAAAAAAACGACACGCCTTTTTCCTGACTCCCCTGAAGCCCTGGCAACCCCAGCGACAAATGACGCTCAGCCGCCAGATGATCAGGCTCATTGATCGACAGTGTTGCAATGACACCAACCAGCATGGTGCAAGCCATCACACCATAAGCGACACTCCAATTGAAATAGTTGGCCAGATAAAAAGCACCCGCACCGGCAACCAGCAAAGCAATCCGGTAACCCAGCACATACATGGCCGCCATTGCACCCTGATATTCAGCAACCGCTGCTTCAATTCGATAAGCATCGATAACAATATCTTGTGTGGCTGAACAAAAGGCGACCCATACAGCGAGCACGGCTATCAATTCCAATTGAGTCTTGACATCAAGACTGCCCATGACAAATAAGCCTATCGCAATACCCATCTGGGCAAGCAGCATCCATGAGCGTCTTTTTCCTAGCCATCGGGACAACAAAGGGAGCGCCAGCCTATCGACTACAGGAGCCCAAAAGACTTTTATGGAATAGGTCACCCCTATCCAGCTGAAAAAACCAATTACCGAGAGCTCAACCCCCTCATCTCTCAACCACGCTGACAGCGTGGAAAACACCAAAAGAAAGGGAAGACCGGCAGAAAATCCGAGGAAAATCATGCCCAGCACTTGCGGCTGGGCATAAATGAGGAAAGCATCACGCCAAGTTTTAGCTGCGGTCATCTATCGACCACATCCAAAACAAAATAACTGGCGCTATTAATGCAACAAATCATCCATTAACCAGGTAATGGGTAAAAATACTTGCCGCATACCCTGCCGCAATGACCGGGGTCCACTTCAAATGGCTGAAGAAAGTGTATTTATGTTGCGACTGGCCCATCAAAGCGACACCTGCAGCAGAACCAATCGATAACATTGACCCACCCACACCGGCCGTCAAGGTAACTAACAACCACTGATAAAGATCCATATCCAGGCCCATGTTCAATACCGCAAACATCACAGGAATGTTATCGACGATGGCTGAAATGATACCGACCAGAATGTTAGCTGTAGTAAAACCTAAACCGTCATACATGGTGGCTGATAACAGCTCCAGATAGCCGATGTAACCTAAACCGCCAACCGCAAAAACAACTCCGAAGAAGAACAGCAAAGTATCCCATTCTGCATCACGCACCTGATTAAAAATATCGAACTGGTTATTTTCATCGGCTCTGTAGAGTGTTGTTATACGGAAACCGTATAACATCAACACGGACATACCCACCATCATGCCCATAAAGGGCGGCAAATGCAGGAATTGTTTGAAACATACAGCTGAAGCGATCGTCAGGAAAAACAATACGCATACCTGGATCGCACCCGGCTTCATCACAACCGCAGCTTCATTTGTAGCGACTGGATGCTCGTCAGGAACCGCAAAATACATAAAGGCGGCCGGGACTAAAAAGTTAACAACAGATGGAATAAACAATTTGAAAAAATCAAAGAACTCCGCATAACCGGCTTGCCAAACCATAAGCGTAGTGATGTCACCAAAAGGACAAAATGCGCCACCCGCATTAGCAGCAATAACCAGATTAACAAAACTAACGCTAACAAATTTTTCATTATCGGAACCAACGGCTAGAACCACTGCACCGACGAGAAGCGCAGAGGTCAGATTGTCCGCTACTGAAGAGAGAAAAAAAGTAATGATGCCGGTAATCCAGAACAACTTGCGATAACCGAATTGTCTGCGAACCATCCAAGAGCGGAGCGCTTCAAAGACGTTCCGTTCTGCCATGGCATTGATATAAGTCATGGCGACCAAAAGAAACAGCATCAACTCTGCATATTCTTTCAAGTTGTATTCAAAAGCCTCATGCAACGCTTCAGTGGAAACACCCGCTGAAGTGGCTAATACCGCTGCGTGAGCCCAGATAATACCCGCTGCAAGAATAACCGGCTTGGATTTTTTCATGCCGGTAAACTCTTCAGCCATTACAAAGCCGTAAGCAATAATGAAAATGAGAACGGTATAAATACCTCGCTCAGTCCCCGTTAATTTTAAACTTTCGAAACCTGAAGCAAGTGCCAACTCCGGCAAAACCAGAATCAATAACACCAATAAAAAACGTACCAAAATAACCCCCTAATTTTTTTAATTAATTTACTCAAAACGATTCTTTTATTTAAGTCGGAATATTATAACCATATAATAAACTTTGTCATTTTAAGACTCGCAGTATATTATTTTCAATTGACCTCACCTTTGCCAAACAGGCTTACTAGCTCAACCTCCTATGTATCAGTACAATCAAGACGATCAAACCCTCATCAATGAGCGCGTGGCTCAATTTAGAAACCAAACCGAACGTTTTTTAAAGGGCGAACTGGATGCAGACCAGTTTCGTGCGTTAAGACTCATGAACGGTTTGTACATCCAGATTCACGCCCCCATGCTGCGTGTTGCCATTCCCTATGGATTACTGTCATCCACACAATTGCGCAAACTGGCCCATATTGCCCGAAAATACGATAAAGGCTATTGTCATTTTACAACACGACAAAACGTCCAATACAACTGGCCAAAACTTGAGGAAGTGCCCGATATTTTGGCAGAACTTGCTGAAGTCCAGATGCATGCCATTCAAACCAGCGGCAACTGCATGAGAAACACAACGTCTGACCACTTGGCAGGCATTTGCAAGGATGAAATCGAGGATCCCCGGCCCTATTGCGAAATCATCCGCCAATGGACGACTTTGCACCCTGAATTTGCCTACCTTCCCCGCAAATTTAAAATTGCGGTCAGCGGCGCTTTACATGACCGGGCGGCCACTCAATTTCACGATATCGGCTTGCACCTGGTCAAAAATGAACAAGGTGAAACCGGCTTTAAGGTTTTTGTCGGCGGCGGTTTGGGCCGTACTCCGGTCATCGGCCAAGTGATAAGGCCCTATTTGGAAAAAAGACACCTTTTATCCTATCTGGAAGCGATTCTCCGTATTTATAATTTATTTGGCAGACGCGATAACAAATACAAAGCGCGTATCAAAATTTTGGTCAAAGAAGAAGGATTGGAAAAATTCAAATCACTGGTTGATGAAGAATGGCTTCAAATCAAGGACGGAATGGAATTGAGCGAGGAGCGCATCCAAGCCATTCAAACGCATTTTGTACTCCCGCCTTATGACAAAAGCGCAGCAGCCGATGCGACTTTTCACAGCCGCCTGGAATCGGATAATGCATTTGCAACGTGGGTTAAACACAATACTGTCGAACACAAAGCCCCCGGCTACAGGGCTGCTTTCGTCTCTTTAAAGGCGCCCGATGAACCACCAGGCGACATCACCGACAGCCAACTGGAACTGGTGGCCGATCTTGCCGATCGCTTCAGCTTTGGAGAAGTTCGCAGCACCCATCGGCAAAACCTGGTGTTTGCCGATGTGAAACAGGCCGACTTGTTCGACTTATGGCAGCAATTGAACAAAACCAAAATGGCGACACCGAACATTGGCACAGCGACTGATATCATTTGCTGTCCGGGCCTGGACTTTTGTTCTTTGGCGAACGCAGGCTCGATCGGCATTACCCGTGAAATCAATGAAACCCTTGATAACCTGGATTATCTGCACGACCTGGGCGATATCAAAATCAATATTTCCGGCTGCATGAACGGCTGCGCTCATCAGAGCGTGGGGCACATTGGCATACTTGGTGTCGATAAAAAAGGTGAAGAGTGGTACCAGATTACATTGGGAGGCTCCTCTGAAAACGAGGCCGCCATAGGCGACAGACTCGGGCCATCCGTTCCTAAAGATCAAATTGCAAAAGCTGTTGCCACCATTTTGGACGTCTACGTCAAAAACCGTATCGAAGACGAGTCCTTCTTAGACATGGTAAAGCGAGCCGGGTTAACTCCATTTAAAGATCAAGTTTATGCAAATCATTAAAGATAGAAATATTATTGAAGACAACTGGCAATTTATTGCAGACGATCAGCTCTTATTGCCTGGAGATTGCACAGTAACTCTTGGCCGCTGGTTAACAGAAAAAGAACAACTGTTGCGCCATGACGGAAAAGTCGGTGTTCGCATCGAATCAACCGATGATCTGGAAACCATATCCTGTGATCTGGCATTGATTCCATTAGTCGAAATCAATTTCGTCATATTTTCGGACGGCCGCGCATTCAGCAAAGCATGGCTACTCAAGAACCGCTATCACTTCTCTGGAGAAATTCGTGCCGTAGGGAATTTTTTGGCGGACCAGATTTTTTATCTTAGCCGGTCAGGATTCAACGCCTTTAATTTTGAAGGTAAACAGAACCTGACTCTGGCACTTTCGATGTTGAACGATTTTTCAGTGAGCTACCAAAAAACCGGTTAATCCGTTTTAATATTCTTGCGGATTGACCGTTAAATAATCCTATTTAACTCTGCACGTAACAGCCTGTTACTGCAGAGTTATCGCAAGCAACCGCTTGTGAAGCTTGACTCACCAAAGCATTGCAAGCTAATCAACATCAAACATAACTGACAGCCGACCAGCTGACAACATGCGGCAAAGTAATCCGCATTGTTAGTTCAGCTATCAACTCATCCATGTGGACCGGCTCGCCGTAAAACTCCACAACCAACGGCAAATCCATGGCCAAATCAACCAACGAGGCCGAACGCAAAACGCCATCCTCACCGAATCCGGCTATGCCCTGAAAAACAGTCGCTCCTTTCGCCTTGCCATTTTCATGAAGGATTTTCAAAATTTTGCTAAGAAGATGCTCGCCTTCTCGCAAATAGATTCGCACTACTGTGACAGTTTGAGTTGCCATAACCAATTCCCCATTAAGATACCCAACCATACCGCCGCCACGCCAAATAGTGCGTTAATGACGAACAAACTCAATAAGCCGTGAAATTCAAAGCGAATTTCGGATAATTTAAAGACCAACCACAGGGTTGACGAAATAGTCACGACACCTAAGATGAGAATCAAAATGACCGCGCGGACTTCCAGCGTCAAATCCAGACGATGATGCAGCCATTCAGCCAGACAGGACATTAAAAAAGCGGCTATCAGCGCCAACCCCAGATCAATATAAGGCAAGCCCTGCCCCACCCACGGATAAGGATCCGTCGCAAACATCTGCCGCCCCAAAATCAATCCGTACCAGACTGCGACCAAACATAACAAGGCACTAAGAAAGACATTCAAGCCGGCCTTAAGCAAACTACCGGCTTCAAATAAATTGACGGTTTCCAGCGCAAATGTGGAAAAAGTCGTATAAGCGCCCAGAAAACCTACCAGAATGGCAGCTCGGTATTCCAACGCAATGGAAAAGCGCTGAATCATGAGTACCGACAAAAACCCCATCAGAAACGAGCCGGTTACATTAACAAATAAAGTTCCGTGAGGAAAACTCCGTCCCAGCCAGGCATAAATTCCGTTAGCGACCATAAAGCGCATCACTGCGCCGACAGAACCGCCCAAGGCAATTGCTATTAATTGATTCATGAGTGATAACTCAGCGTAATAAGAAAACCTTAATCAGATTGGCTAGACCCATAAATAGACGGTCAAACCAGTTGCTCAGGCCATAGACCTCAACACCAGCACAGCGCCGGATATCGCCAAGAAACCGGCAAAGATGCGTTGATACTTTTCCCTGTCAATCTGAGCGTACAACACCTCATCACTCAACACAAAAACCAGCACACCGACAATCGCATAAATTCCGGTGTGATTGATCGACACATCAATTGACTGCTTGCTAAACAGAGCCAGTGTCAATAACTGAATCAGAGCAAAGGTACAATAAGACGCAGCTACTGTTACACGCGCGACATCTTTTTGATAGTTTTTGTGATGTACCATCGCAGTCAATAATGACCCGCCCAGATTACTGACACCGTGAACAATACCCATGACCACAAAATATGGCTTTTCAAACTTCATCATGTTATCGATGATACGTGCGACAGGCGGCAGAATCTCCTTAACCGCAATAAACAATAAAAAAACACCAATCAATAAACTGAAATTAATTCGAGCATGGGTCACCAAAAATAAAAACACGGCGATAAACGGCAACGTCAGTATCGCTATATTCCGGTAAAACACAAAATCAATCTGAGTATGATCTTTGAGGATTTGCAGCAGGTTAATCGCGATTGAAATAGGGAGCAAGATAGTCAATACATCGACGAATTCATACCCAAAGAGAAGTAATAACGGCGTTCCAAACAGCAAAACACCTGCACCAAACACAGACTGGATAATGGACGTCGCCACCACGATAAGCATGACTTCAACAAACATGAAATTTCCAAAGTAATTTAGGAACAAACTGTTTCGGCAACATTATCAAAACAGGCACCTTGCCTGCATTATAACGAGACCGTCTTTTATATCAACCTTGTCCATACGCTCGTCAACACTATGACTGATTCCACAGTTGACTTGCATTGAAGTTGAGTATGCCCGGAATAAAGGCAAAAAAAACCCGACAGCCACAAGGCAAGCCGGGTTCTTTGTAAGCTATTAAACTTTTTATTTCTTTAAGATAGAAATACCTTTCAACAACATCAAAGCCTCATGCAAAGGATAATCGGTTGTCGCAAGATCTTTTTTCTCTTCACCCTCCTGTTTCATTGACTCTTCCTCCTTGTTTTTGGTGCCATTTTTTAGATGCCTTGATAAATCAGCTTCTTTAACAGGCTTAAAGTCGGGCGCTTCTACGGTCTCAAGCTTGATACGATCCAATTGAATATCCGGCTCAATACCTTCGGCCTGAATAGAACGTCCGGACGGCGTATAGTAGCGTGCAGTTGTCAACTTAACGGCACCGCCATTACTGGTAGGCAGAATGGTCTGAACGGAGCCTTTTCCAAATGATTTATCACCCATGATGACAGCTCGTTTATGGTCTTGAAGTGCACCGGCCACAATTTCTGAGGCAGAGGCCGAACCGGAATTGATCAAGACTACCATCGGAGCACCTTCAAGCAAATCATCTGGAGCTGCGTTGAAACGCATTTCTGAATTCTCAATGCGCCCTTCGGTGTAGACAATCAAACCCTTCTCCAGGAAAATATCGCTGACTTCAACCGCCGCATTCAGAACACCGCCCGGATTATTTCTTAAATCCAGGACAAGACCTCTGAGTTTACCGGTATTTTCCTTGCTTAGCTCTTCCAGCGCTTTTCTTAAGCCTTCTCCTGTTCCTGACTGAAAACTACTGATTCTAACGTAACCGTAGTTCTTTTCCAGCAAGCGGTTTTTTACACTTTTAACTTTGATGATGTCACGCGTAATGCTTATTTTCAAAGGTGCTTCTTCACCCTCTCTGACAATGGTCAACAAAATGCTGCTGCCGGGCTCTCCCCGCATTAACTTGACGGCATCACCTAATGCCATGCCTTTGACGGGCTGCTCATCCAATCTGACAATTAGGTCTCCGGCCTTTACACCGGCTCTTTGAGCAGGCGTATCATCAATAGGAGATACGACTTTGACAAAGCCGTTCTCCATCGTGACTTCAATGCCCAAACCACCAAATTGGCCGGTCGTTCCTTCCTGCAATTCTTTATACTGATCAACCGTCAAATAATCAGAATGAGGATCCAGTCCGCTTAACATGCCTCGAATGGCATGCTCCAGTAATTGCTTATCTGAAACAGTCTCTACATAATCCCTTTTGATCCTCCCGAAAATTTCCGTAAACGTGCGTAAATCCTCAAAAGGCAAAACACTTGTATCCTCAGCCTCATTTCCAACGCTTTCGCGCTCAGCAAGAACGTTGCCGCCTACGCTGACAAACAAGCCCAGAATAAATCCCAAAAACAATACCAATACACTATTTTTCTTAAGCATGGACATTAAAACTCCAACCACCTGATTTTCCAAAAAATTAATAATTTAGCCCACTTCGCCGGGTTCCGGCTGCTTGCACCACAATAACGGATCGACCGGTTTACCCTGTTCACGAACGCCAAAATAGAGTCCGGGCTGATCTCTTCCACCGCTTTTGCCTACTGCGGCGATCACTTCTCCCGCTTTAACCTGATCACCAACCGATTTATACAAACTTTGGTTAAAAGCATAGAGCGTCATATAGCCATCGTTGTGGTCGATAATAATGAGTAATCCATATCCCCTGAGCCAATCCGCAAAAACCACACGCCCACTGGAAACTGCTTTTAACTCGGTGCCTTCACTGGCTTCAATCAATACCCCGTCCCATTCGCTATCCATTCGGCGACTTCCGAATTTTTGTACGATTCGGCCTTCAACCGGCCAAGGTAGATTACCCTTTAAATTCTCAAAAGGCTGATCTGAAGACAGATCAAAAACACTTTTTATCACTTCCTTGAAATTGAATCGCTGAAGTCCGGCAACCACTTTCTGCAACCTTTGCTCGCCTTCCTGCAACTGACTTAATTTAGCTTGTGTTGAAGAATAATCTTTTTCCAATAAAGCCAATAACTCTTTTCTTTTGGCTTGTGTATCAACCAGCAATTTTTGTTGAGCTTCGTTGACCTTGAGATTTTGCTCCAAAATCTCAGTATCCTTGGCTTGTTCGAGTTCAAGAGCCGTTAATCGGGACTGCGCTTCTAAAATGTAATCCAGCTTTGCCAGTCTATCTTTGTTCAGGTAGTCATAATAAACAAGAATACGGCCGGATAACGCCGGGTCCTGTTGATTAAGCATGAGCTTGAGCTTGTCCTTTTTACCCATCGCATAAGCCGCTTTAATAAGAACTTCCAGAGCCGCTTTTTGCTTTCTGATGTCCGAACTCAGCGAATCAGTCTCGTCTTTGACTTTCCGCAATTTTTGCTGCTTTTCGGCAATTTGTTTCTCCATGGCTTTAAGAGAGACAACCGTTATGCCATATTGCTTTTCAATTTCGGCCAGCTCAGACATTAACTCGCCTTGCTTTGCTTGATTGTCCGAGAGAGCCTGATTTGCCTGACTGATCTCGCTTTGAATACGGCTTAATTCTTCGGCAGATTTATCCGGCTCTGCCTGAACTATCGTCATGCAGAGCAGGTAAAAAAGCCCTGAGAGTAACTTACGCCTCATCTGTTGCCTATTTTGCTCCCAGCAAAGAACGCCCGGTCATTTCAACCGGTTGAGGCACACCCAATATTTCCAGCATGGTTGGCGCTAAATCAGAAAGTCCACCGCCTTCCAGCAAAGGCTTATCACCTAATACATAAACCAGGGGCACCCAATTGGTTGTATGCGCGGTGTGTGGCTGCCCGGACTGCTCATCACTCATTTGTTCGATGTTGCCATGATCGGCCGTCACCAGCATCTGGCCTCCCGCCGATTTCAACGCTTCAACAATTCTCCGCAGCGATTTGTCGATAGTTTCGACTGCAATAATTGCCGCATCAAGCATGCCTGTATGCCCTACCATATCGCAATTTGCGTAATTGCATATGATGACATCATATTTTTGCCCCAGTATGGCTTCCACCAGTTGGTCGGTCACTTCTTCCGCACTCATTTCAGGCTGCAGGTCATAAGTCCGAACTTTCGGAGAAGGCACTAATATTCTGTCTTCACCAGGAAACGGCTCATCGGTGCCGCCATTAAGAAAAAAGGTGACATGTGCATATTTTTCCGTTTCGGCCAAACGTAACTGAGTCAACCCTGACTTTGAAAGCGTTTCACCCAAACCATTTTTAACTTCCAGTGAAGGGTAGGCCACGGGATAATTAAATTTTTCATGGTACTCGGTTAATGTGACATAACAACCTTTATGGGGCTGGAAATCGCGTTCGAAACCACTGAAGTCTTCATCAGTAATTGCTTGTGAAATTTCGCGCGCCCTGTCTGCACGAAAGTTCATAAAAACAATGGAGTCTTCCTGATCCAGTGGAGCCCCTTTCCGGTGCTGATCCAATATCACGGTGGGCAAAACAAATTCGTCTGTTTCGCCTCGATCATAAGCGGCCTGAAGCGCGTCTTTTGCAGTATTCGCCTGATGACTGGCCTGAGCTTTGACGATTAATTCGCAAGCTTCTTTGACTCGCTCCCAGCGTTTATCTCTGTCCATCGCATAAAAACGGCCCACAATGGAAGCAATCCTTCCCACACCTAACTCACTGAATTTTTTTTCAATCAGTTGAAGCGAATCCATAGCACTTTGTGGCGGTACATCGCGACCATCCAGAATGGCATGCAAATAAATCTGTCTGAGTCCTCGTTTGGCCGCAAGCTCAAGCATGGCCATTATCTGAAGTTCATGACTATGAACCCCCCCCGGTGACAGCAAACCCATCACATGAAGCGCTTTATTCTTCGTAATCGCCTGATCCACCGCATCGCACAATGCCGGATTCTCAAAAAAGCTGCCGTCTTCAATGGCATCGTTGACTCTTGAAAGATCCTGAGGCACATACCTTCCGCTACCTATGTGCAGGTGACCCACTTCCGAATTACCCATTTGATCAGCAGGCAAACCCACGACACGGCCGGAGCAGTTTATCAAGGTCATAGGGTATTCTTCGCTGAGTGAATCCCAGCAGGGCGTATTGGCCAACGCGATTGCATTGTTATCTGTTTCCTGCCTATAACCAAATCCATCAAGGATTAATAAGACCAGCGGCTTCGGTCGAATTTTCATATTTTTTCATCTCCGATTGATAAAACAAAAAAAGTAGGGGGCGACAGAATTATGAAATCCTTTCCCAAAGCGTATATTATAAGTGTATTGCTTAAAAAGCATTGAAATTAGTAAGTCGTTTTGTTAAATTCGCTGACCATTTATGCACTTAAAGCATTTCAAATTCCATCTCTTCAATTCCAGATATATCCAGGATAAAAAAGAATGCAGGGGATTTGTAAACGGAGATTTGAATTGCGTGCAGTCAATTTTGTGATTCTGGCGAATAAGCGTTCTGGCTGACGCTATATTAATACACGTAACTTGCCGCTGTGCAAAAAAATTCTGAGCCTCTTTTTGGCACCCCTCGTAAACCCAAATCAGTTAACATGGACAAAGACAACGAACACATAAATTACAACGACGCAGACATCGCCAGAGCGGCACGCTGCTTGAAAGCCATGTCGCACCCGCTAAGACTCAAAATTCTGTGTGTTCTAGGCAATAACGCCATCAGCGTCCAAGATATTGTTGAGCAGGTTGGGACAAGCCAAAGTAATATCTCGCAACACCTTGCGATCCTTAGAGAGAAAAACATTCTTGGTTCAAAAAAAGAAGCCAACCGGGTTTTTTACTTTATCGATGATGAACGCATGCTCAAACTCATTAAAATGATGCGCGACGTTTTCTGTTCGCATTGATTTTTTCACCTTTCTTTTCTAACTTTTTTTTGTAAATCCATGGAACGTTTAATAGAGTTTGTCCTAAACCATTACTTGCTATCGCTCGCTTTGGCGGTGGTTACTTTTTTATTGATACAAGACTTGGTCGAGAGCCTTACCAATAAATTCAAGTCACTATCCCCTATGCTGGCAATCGTTAAAATGAACAGCCAAGGTGCGACAATCCTGGATGTTCGTGAACCTGCCGAATTTTCAAAAGGTCATATTGAAGATGCCGTCAATATTCCCGTCGGCAAAATTGAAGAACAAATCAGCCAGCTTTCAGGAAGCAAATCCGCCCCCTTCATTGTGGTTTGCCAAACAGGAACACGCTCTGTTCCAGCTTGCAGATCGCTAACAAAAGCAGGCTTTACCGATATCTACACTATCACCGGAGGCATGCAATCCTGGGAAGACAATAAACTCCCGATCAAAGCCGGTAAAAAACAAAAAGTTTAATCCAAGACTCGCATCCCTTAATCTAACCCTTCATAAATCAAACAAGATCATGGCTGAAGTTAATCAAGCTCCTGAAAAACAGTTTTCCATTCAAAAGATTTATACTAAAGACATCTCTTTTGAGACACCTAACTCCCCAAAAATATTTACAGAAAAATGGGAGCCTAAAGTTGATTTCAATTTAGGCACAAATGTTCAACCCTTGGACAATTCCATGTATGAAGTCACGCTGACGGTTACCGTCACGGTAAAATGCGGCGAAATGACCGCCTATCTGGTTGAAGTATGCCAAGCCGGAATTTACTCTTTAAGCGGTTTTAGTGAAGAGGAAATGGGACCGATGGTAGGCAGCTTTTGCCCGAACATCCTGTTTCCCTATGCGCGGGAAGCCGTGTCTGATCTGGTTGCAAAAGGTGGATTTCCACAATTGCTACTGGCACCTGTTAACTTTGACGCGCTTTACCATCAACACCTCCAACAATTAAAACAACAGGTACCGGGTTCCAATCAAGTTAATTGATTGCCGTATGAAAAAAATATGCGTGCTCGGCGCAGGCTCCTGGGGCACGGCTCTGGCCATTCAGGCAGCCCGCAACGGCTGCCTGACATTGCTATGGGGGCATAACGCCGACCATATCGCTTCGAGCATTGAACAACGGACTAACGAACGTTATCTTCCCGGCGTGGCTTTGCCTGCCACACTGAAATTAACGTCCGATCTTGAAGAGGCAGCACAATTCTGCGATACCCTTTTGATTGCGGTTCCAAGCCGGGTGTTTAAGGACACCCTGCTAAAGCTGTCTCCTTTAGTATCGCCAGACATACAAATTGCCTGGGCAACAAAAGGCTTTAACCCTGAAGATGGATCGTTACTCCACCATTCGATTCATTCCATTTTTTCAGCAGATACCGCTGTTGCGGCACTCTCCGGACCTACTTTTGCAAGAGAGGTTGCAGCGGACTTGCCTACCGCGATAACCATCGCTTCCAATAAAATGGCTTTTGCGGACGAACTCACCTCAATGCTACACAGTTCCCGCTTCAGAATTTACACCAGTTCGGATTTGATTGGCGTTCAAGTTGGCGGCGCAGTGAAAAATGCGCTAGCGATCGCTGCCGGTATTGCAGATGGCTTGAACTTTGGCGCCAATACCCGGGCAGCACTGATTACAAGAGGCCTTCATGAAATAATACGCCTGGGTTTAAAAATGGGTGGACGCCAGGAAACATTTATGGGACTGGCTGGTTTAGGTGACTTGATTCTAACCTGCACCGACAATCAATCAAGAAACAGGCGATTTGGATTGGCAATAGGACAAAACAGAGACAGGGAAGCCGCCAGACGAGAAATCAACCAGGAAATTGAAGGCGTTTCAGCCGCCAAAGAAACCTATTTGCTGGCCAAAAAATTCAACATCGACATGCCGATTACCGAACAAACCTACAATGTTCTGTACAACGACTTATCGCCTTTGATAGCCGTTCAAAACCTGCTGGAAAGAGAGCAAAAACCCGAAAACTAGCTTAAGTCAATCGCTGGTTTTAAACTCGCCCCATCAAAACCGGTCTGGCGCCATGCCTCATAAAGCATTATGGCGACCGTATTGGATAAGTTCATACTCCGGCTTTCCGGTTTCATAGGCAAACGCAACAAGTGATCAGGCGGCATCGCTGCTAACAAAGCATTTGGCAAACCCCGTGTCTCAGGACCAAACAAAAAAGCATCTCCTGCGGCAAAACGGATGTCAGAAAACACCTTCTTGCCTTTAGTCGTCAACGCAAAAAGCCTTTCAGGTTTATTAGCGGCTAGATAAGTATCCAGCGAATCATGCATTTGTATGTCAACCCATTCATGATAATCCAATCCCGCCCGTCTTAATTTTTTATCCTCCAGCTTGAATCCTAAAGGCTTGATTAAATGCAGATGCGCGCCGGTATTGGCACATAGCCGGATGATATTACCGGTATTTGCAGGAATTTCTGGCTCATAGAGCACTATATCGAACATAATGAAAGACTAAGAATCGGCGGCAAAAAGGTGATGCCCGGGGGTATTGCTAAGCTCTAAGCCCTCGGCAACTAAAACCATAGGGGCTCTCAGGCATGGACTGTACTCGTGATTTAATCCGGCTTAAGCTTCGGTTTACTTGCAGCTCGCCAAGACCGGGCATTAAAAGGCCATAGACCTTTTCCTGCCAGGTATTAGCGAATTAAATAGAACTACAAAACTGAACAGGCACCGTTATTTCAGAAGATGACAAACCACCATCAATCGACCAATGGCGCAACAGGCGTCAATTTCCAGATTTCGCGGTTATAGTCGCTGATAGTCCGGTCCGTCGAAAACTTTCCGCTGGACGCACAATTCAGAATACTCATTCTGGTCCAGTTATCTTTATCCAGATAAGCGGCTTCCGCTCGATTTTGGGCATCGACATAACTGCGGAAATCGGCAACCGTCATCCAGGGGTCGTTAGAACTCCTGATAGAATTAACCACATCGTCAAAAATGCCGGGCTCAAGCAAACTAAAATGGCCGCATTCGATGAGTTTGATGACTCTTTTCAAGTCTTCATCCTGCTCAATAATCGATACAGGATCATAATGCGAGCGCAGATCTTCTACCTGACTTTCAGTCAAACCAAATAAAAAGAAGTTATCATCACCGACTTCTTCTCTTATTTCTATATTAGCCCCGTCCAGAGTGCCTATAGTGAGCGCTCCGTTCATCATGAATTTCATGTTGCCGGTACCAGACGCTTCTTTTCCGGCCGTGGAAATCTGTTCCGACAAGTCCGCACCGGGACATATTTTTTCCATTGCCGAAACACGGTAATTTGGCAAGAACACCAGCTTCAATTTATCGCCTACATCAGGGTCATTATTGATGACATCAGCAACGTTATTGATAAATTTAATGGTTTTTTTGGCCATGTAATAGCCGGGCGCCGCTTTTCCGCCGATAAGCACACAGCGATTAGTCCAGTTTTTGGTTTCTCCGCGCTTGATCCGGTCATACAGATGGATGACATGCAACACATTAAGTAATTGACGCTTGTACTCGTGAATGCGCTTAACCTGAACATCAAACAAGGCATCCGTGCTTAAATCAACGCCCATCTCGGCTCTTTTATATTCAACCAGCTTGCTTTTGCATTCTTGCTTGATGTTGTACCATTTCTCTCTGAATTTTGGATCGTCCGCATACGGCTTGAGCTTTTCAAGCTGAGATAAATCAATCAACCAGCCATCGCCAATGGTTTCAGAAATCAGCTTGGCCAAATCCGGATTACAAGCCGCCAACCAGCGCCTTGGGGTCACACCGTTAGTTTTATTATTGAACTTATGAGGCCATAATTCGTAGAAGTCTCTGAAAAGACCTTCCTGCAGCAGCTTTGAATGAAGTTCCGCAACACCGTTGACAGAATAGCTGCCCACTATTGCCAGGTATGCCATTCTGACTTGTTTTTCGTTACCTTCCTCAATCAATGACATCCGCCTCATGCGCTCATGGTCACCGGGCCAATGCACTGAAACTTCAGCTATAAAATGAGAATTGATTTCGTAAATGATTTCCAGCAAGCGAGGCAATAAACTTTCGAACAAACTAACAGACCACCGCTCCAGAGCCTCCGGCAGCAGCGTATGGTTGGTGTAAGCCATCGTATTTCGAGTGATTTTCCAGGCAGCATCCCAATCCAAACCATGAATATCGATCAACAGGCGCATTAATTCTGCAACCGCTATGCTGGGATGAGTATCGTTGAGCTGGAAGCAGTTCTTTTCAGCAAATTGAGAAAAATCATTGCCATGCCGCCCTACCCAATTGGCTATGACATCCTGCAAGCTGGCTGAAGCCAAAAGATATTGCTGGCGCAATCGGAGAGCTTTGCCGTTTTCATTGGCATCATTCGGATAGAGCACCATGGTAATGTTTTCAGCGGTATTTTTTGCAGCAACCGATTCGGCATAATCGCCCGCATTAAATTCCTGCAAATCAAATTCTTCAGTTGCTGTCGCTTTCCATAAGCGCAAAGTATTGACTGTTCCATTTTTATAACCGGGAATCGGAGTATCAAAAGGGACCGCAAGCACATCATGCGTATCTATCCAGCAGACCCTTTTTTTTCCGCGCTCATCAATATGTGATTCAGTGTGCCCGCCAAACTTGATTCTATGCGCATATTCAGGTCTTTCTATCTCCCAAATATTGCCATTGCGCAACCAATGGTCCGGTTTTTCAACTTGCTCACCATTGACCAGCGTCTGGCTGAACATGCCGTATTCATAGCGCAAACCATAGCCTGTAACCGGCAATTGAAGAGTCGCGCAGCTATCAATGAAACAAGCGGCTAATCGCCCAAGACCGCCATTTCCCAAGCCCGCATCAGGTTCGCTGTCAATGAGCTCCTCGATTTCCAGTCCGAGTTCATACATCGCACTTTTTGCAACATCGGTGACACCCAGATTAAGCATTGCATTGCTGAGAGTCCGGCCCATCAAGAATTCCATCGACAAATAAAACGCTCTTTTACAGTCTTCCTTTTTATAAGCGTTGTAGGTCGCTTTCCACCGCTCGATGAGACGATCACTGATCGCCAGCGCTAGCGCTTCATAAGCATAATAAGGCGACCTGCAGTTTTCATCTCTGCCTAAGCGATGGCCATAGTACCTCTTGAAATCCGCTACCAGATGCTTGCTCTCTAATCCTAAGGGAGAAAGCTTGGTAATATTGGCTGCCGGTTTACTGCTGGTGAATTTTTTGGAATGCATAGTTGAACCACTTGATTTAAAGAAAATTCTACTTGGGTTATTAACGCGTCACGACCTAAAACAGCATGCCTGCAATTTAATGTTACGAAGTTAAATTTAAAACTCCCCATCCATTTATTTTTTCATTGCAGGCTTTTGGAAATTAAGGACGTACCCAAATTCTATCGAATAATATGATTATTCCAGTAAGCGCAGGCCCTAGCAGCAAAGCAATATCGTTTTACCTGAAATTAACTTATCTGACCATGGCACTGCTTATATTTTTTTCCGGAACCGCAGGGACAAGGATCATTCCTTCCAACTTTTTTTCCATCTCGGACAAAAGGCTGCTCGGCATCGGCCTCACCCGCTAAATTTTCATCACCGGCATCATGCTCGATCGCCTGAACAAAAGACTCGGCTTCAGCATGTTCAAAATGTAACTCTTGAGGCTCCTGACGCTGCTCATCAATTGCCCTGACATCCTCCTCCTCTTGTACTTGAACTTTGGCAAGAATTCCGACGACTTCATACTTTATGTGATCGAGCAGAGCCGTAAACATATCAAACGACTCACGCTTATACTCCTGCTTAGGATCTTTTTGCGCATAGCCTCTGAAATGAATACCCTGACGAAGATGATCCATTGCAGCAAGATGTTCTTTCCAACTGTTGTCCAATACCTGCATCATGACTGATTTTTCGAAATGTCTTAACACGTCAGGCGCAATTCTCTCTTCTTTTTGTTTATACGACTGCTCAACCAATTCGACAATGCGGTCTCTTAATGTTGTTTCATGCAATTTTTTATCTTCGGACAGCATTTGCCGAACCGGAATTTCCACATTGAATTCCTGATGTAAATGCTCTTCTAATCCCTTGGTATTCCATTGCTCTTCCATGGTTTTTGGCGGAATATACTGAGTAATCACATTGTTGACCACATCTTTTCTGATCTGCGTGATGATATCGGAGATATCTTCGGCCGCCATCAACTCATTACGTTGCGCATAAACAACCTTCCGCTGATCATTCGCCACGTCATCGTAAGCCAATATTTGTTTGCGAATATCAAAATTTCGATTTTCCACTTTTTGCTGGGCGCTTTCAATCGAACGGGTTACCCAGGGATGCTCAATCGCCTCGCCATGTCCCATGCCCAACTTTTGCATCAACGATGCCACGCGATCCGAAGCGAAAATGCGCATCAACGGATCTTCAAGAGACAGATAAAAACGTGTTGAACCCGGATCACCCTGGCGCCCGGACCGACCTCTTAACTGATTATCGACCCGACGTGATTCGTGCCGTTCTGAACCGATGACATGAAGCCCTCCACTATTCAGCACAAGTTGGTGTCTGTCCAGCCAAGCGCCACGGACTTCTTGCATCTCTTCTTCACTTGTTCCCTCAGGCAATGCTTTCAGTTCTTCGTCCAGGTTTCCCCCCAGCACGATATCCGTTCCTCTACCCGCCATATTGGTGGCTATAGTCACGGCTCCGGGCATACCGGCTTGGGCTATAATATGCGCCTCGCGCTCATGCTGCTTGGCATTGAGCACTTCATGCTTGATTTTTTGCTGAGTCAGCAATCTTGATATGATTTCGGAGTTTTCAATTGACGTGGTACCCACTAGAACCGGCTGTCCACGCTCTACACATTGTTTAATATCTTCGACAATGGCCTGATATTTTTCATTAGCCGTCAGATAGACCAAATCACCCAGATCTTTTCTGATCATTGGCCTATGGGTAGGAATCACAACCACTTCCAGGCCATAAATACTATTTAATTCAAATGCCTCAGTATCGGCAGTACCGGTCATACCGGACAGCTTTTCATAAAGCCTGAAGTAATTTTGAAAGGTGATAGAGGCCAAGGTTTGATTTTCATTTTGAATAGCCACATGCTCTTTTGCTTCTATGGCTTGATGCAAACCTTCCGACCACCGCCGCCCCGGCATCACCCGCCCTGTGAACTCATCAACAATGACGACTTCATTGTTTGCAACGATATAATCGACATCCTTTTGAAATAAATTATGCGCTCTCAATGATGAATTAAGATAATGCATGAGTCTGATATTGGCAGCGTCATACAAACTCCCGCCTTCCGCCATCAAACCATGCTCAATCATCAACCGCTCTACCCGTTCATGACCTTCTTCAGTCAAATAGACTTGTCGGGTTTTCTCATCGACAGAAAAATCGCCAGGCTCATCTTCTTTTTCTTGTTTGGTAAGGAAAGGAACAATCTCGTTCGCTTTCATATACACTTCGGTGCTGCCTTCCGTTGGGCCGGAAATGATTAACGGGGTTCTTGCCTCGTCAATCAGAATGGAATCCACCTCATCGACAATCGCAAAGGCCAGCTCTCGCTGAACTTTTTGGGCCATGCTGAACGCCATATTGTCGCGCAAATAGTCAAACCCGAATTCGTTGTTTGTTCCGTACGTAATGTCGGAAGCATAAGCAGTCCGACGCTCACCGCTATCCATTTGGCTCACAATAACACCGGTTGTCAAACCGAGAAAACCGTACAACTTGCCCATCCAGGACGCATCACGAGCCGCCAGATAATCGTTAACGGTTACGACATGCACGCCCTTTCCCGGCAAGGCATTAAGATAAGCCGCCAGCGTTGCCATCAACGTTTTACCTTCTCCGGTCTTCATTTCGGCAATTTTGCCGTCATTCAGCACCATACCGCCGATTAACTGAACATCGAAGTGCCGCATCCCAAATACGCGGGAAGACGCCTCTCTGACAGTAGCAAAAGCATCAGGAATCAAATCGTCTATTGTTTCGCCCTTTTCCAGGCGATCACGAAATTCCAGCGTTTTAGCTTTTAGTTCCTCGTCGGATAATTTTTCATAATCGGCCGCCAGCGCATTGATTTTTTTTACCAGCTTCCTTTTTTTCTTGATCAAGCGATCGTTTCGACTGCCTATTACAACTTTAACCAGCTTACCCAGCATGCTTTTTTCCGATGTGAATTGTGAGATTGCATTTTCAAATAGCGCCGATTATATAACGAGTAACCCTTTTTTTACAGATAAAAACGACCCAGGCAATCTGCTATCGATGCTGTACAGACAGGATAATTTCCGAAATGACAAATAAACACGCTTACCGAGTCGACATCGCTGATGCCAATATTTGTCTCGGATAAATCAGGGCGGGCCATCCAATATGGCACTTGAAGCATGAGCAATAGCCGCAAAAGGTGTAAAAAAATGGACTGGGATTGGGTTGCGGTTAGAGCCTATGATAAATGAGTTGTTCTGTTACCGAGGGCAATAACTTGTTTTGAAGATCAAGAGCAGAATTTCTGGAAGCAGCAGAGACAGTGTTAAGTTTATTGATTAACGTCAACCGTCATCCGAAAGTGAAGGCTTAGCAAAGAGCACAGAGGATTTTCGAGAGTTTTACAGTCAACTTGGAACATCACAGACATTCCCGAAGGTGCTTGTTTAAAACATCCAGGAAAATCCCGGATGTTTTAATTTCCGCTTACCGCACAGTTCCATTGATGAATCGATTGGCATTATTCATTGCCTGTTTTGCTCAGCTTACGGTTCATATTTACATTACTGGCAATAGTCGCCGTTGCAAACAGAGCCGATGAAATAACAAATTCACCTGAAACAAAGCCTATTAGACCGCTTACAAAAACCGCACCCGTTAATACATCTTGGTAAAAATCACTCATGACTCTATCCCCTAAGGCTAATTAAAAATTACGACACAAGCCTAACTATAGGGTTGATTCTAATTCTTTACAATAACACTGGGTATTTATGCATTATTTCTTATTAGTTACCAAAAGCTTGGACAAAAGAATCATTAGCTATTATTACGATCTTTAAATAGCGCTTTTTACTCCTATCTGATCTAAAAATCGCCTTTTTTCCAGAAGGCACAGAGTGTGTCAGACGATGACGTTGGCAACAAGGTGCCGTCAAGGGGTTCATGACGATCCTCGGCAGGCACACTTCGCTCCTTTCACTACAGAACGATTTTTTATTGGCACAGGAGTATGTTCTAAAAACCGGTTCCCCACAGCAAAAATGAAGATTCACTATCGTAGCTGGATTTTTTCAGCCAATTTAAGGAGTGAGCGGCTTGAGAAAGAAGGGCTCGCGGATCAATCAGGAAGGAATAACAAGCGAATTGAAAATTCCCAGTGCTTGTTTAAAAATGATCAGTGATTATAGAGGACAAATGGCGGGGGGTGTTGCCAGGTGATCAGGAAAATACTTAATTTGCAGTGTTACCCAATCAACCCGGCTTGTTGCCGCTGATTAAATAATGGTAACTTCTTCAGCTTGCGGTCCTTTTTGACCTTGGGTCACAACAAATTGAACTTTTTGCCCTTCGTTCAAGGATTTAAAGCCCGTTCCCGCTATATTGCGAAAATGAACAAAAACATCGGGGCCTTGCTCTTGTTGAATAAAACCGAAACCTTTGTCCGCATTAAACCATTTAACTGTGCCTGTAGTAGCCATGTGTAACTCCTGAATAAAAAAATGTAACGCTTGAAGCGATGTGCAGCGGGAAATATTGAAATGACTTAATGCAGAACAGAACGAGGACTTACAGGTACGGAGTACTACAGAAAAAACATCGTAACAGCAAACAATTAAGCTTTATCACTTTCTAGCCGCGGCCATTTTATGCCAAATCAGCTTAAAGTCAATCAATGCACTTTGAAGATTAGAACTTGTTTATCAACAATGTGATTTAATTGATTTAAACAACACCTTAAAATTAATCAGATCCAATCTGTATCACTCTGTCTTCAGGTCAATGGCTAACAATCACTCGTTTAAAACTCCGCTGGCATTTCCCAATAAAACGCTCGCCGTAATCGCCTTGCATGCCAAACAGCAATCGATCATCCTCAACGCCATTCGCGCAAGACTGCCGGATGAACTGACCTGCTCAATAAAATATCTCGCTGTCTCGGGCAGCAAACTCCAGGTTTATACTGACAATGCGGCTAATGCGACAAAGCTCAGATTCCATGGCCCCTCCCTATTAGTTGCCGCCAGCGTGGCAATGCACGCTAAAGTTTTGTCTTTGCAGATACGTATAACTGAAACTTTGCGTCAGGAATACCCTGCCAATAAGCCTGGACCAAAGCTTCCTTCCATGGACGTTATCAAAGCACTTAGGAATAATCAGGCTTCGCAATCGGCTGATCCGGTGAATCAGGCTCTCATGCGCTTGAGTTTGACTTTAGAAAAATTATCTAACCAACCAACCGAAAGTTGAAGCGAAGCTGATTCATCGCTTCAACTGATTGAAATACTTATGCAGGCTCAGCAACATCCCCTGCGCTGCGCATAAACGAGATAGGGGCATCCTTCTCATCATCGAAAGTAACCATTTCCCACGCATCCTTGTTTTTAAGTAACGCCCTGAGTAATTTATTGTTCAGTCCATGCCCGGATTTATATCCGACATATTCACCGATCAGGCTATACCCCAATAAATACAAATCGCCGATTGCGTCCAAAATTTTATGTTTTACAAACTCATCGGCGTAACGCAAACCGTCTTCGTTAAGGATTTTGTCATCATCGACAACAATGGCATTATCCAGACTGCCGCCCAAAGCAAGATTGTTCTGCCTGAGCATATCAATATCTTTCATGAAGCCAAAAGTTCTAGCCCGGCTCACTTCCTTGACAAAAGTGGTAGAGGAAAAATCCATCACCGCCGTTTTTAAATGTTCTGCGAAAGCAGGGTGTTCAAAATCGATTGTAAACGTGACTTTGAAGCCGTTAAAAGGCTCAAATGCGGCCCATTTATCGCCGTCTTCGACACGGATACTGCGATTTATCCGAAGATATTGTTTCGGAATGTCCTGCTCTTGCACGCCGGCCGACTGCAATAAAAAAACAAAAGGCCCGGCACTTCCGTCCATGATAGGCACCTCAGCCGCACTTAGATCAATAATGGCGTTATCGATACCCAAGCCTGCAAAAGCGGAAAGCAAATGCTCTATAGTGGATATTTTTACACCATCTTGAACAAGCGTCGTTGAAAGAGTAGTTTCTCCAACATTTTCCGGTGACGCAATAATAGTGACGGGCTCGTCCAGATCAACACGACGAAACCTAATACCGGTATTGGGTTCTGCCGGACGCAAAGTCACATAAACCTTATCACCGGTATGCAGCCCTATACCGGTGGCGCGAATCGTGTTTTTTAAAGTACGCTGTTTGATCATAGATTTCAATAATGCCTAATTTATTGGGGCAGGAAACTGTGGGAGTTTATCATATTAGCCAGTCATTCAAACCATCGAACCACAAATGACTTTGTTTTTTTGGGCGTCATCCAACCGGACATCGCACATTAAATTTCGGCCATCCACCAAGACACGTTCTCCGGAAGAAAGCAAAAACAGGCGACTGGCAGAATGTTACAGGCTTAATGATGCATTACCCATTAACTATCAGAATGAAGCCGATAAATATCTGAATTCGATTTTAGACATCAGCCCTTCCATGACCATCCCTGGCCGAGGAAATTTCTGGCATCAATAAATAAACTCGATTAATCCGCTTGACGCCTTAAAAACGCAGGGATGTCCAAATAGTCCATATCGATCTCTTTTTTAGGCTGGGCACCGAAACGCGTCTCACGAAGTTCAGCACGATTTTGTCTTATGACAGTTGGCTTATCCAGCTTTTCATAATTAATTTCGCCCGCTGTTACGGCTTTTACCGCCAACTTGATGGGTGGATGCGCTGCGACCGTTTGTCCGCCCATGCCCGTCGCCACGACAGTCACCTTGATTTCGTCCCCCAAAGAAGGATCAATGGCAGTCCCGATCTTAATGATGGCGTCTTCCGACCCAAATTCGTGAACGATGTTACCAACTTCATCAAACTCGGCAATTCCCATATCCGCAGCGGTAATATTGACGAGAATTCCGCGCGCACCCTGCAAGTTGATATCTTCCAGTAAAGGACAGGCGATGGCTTTTTCAGCGGCTTCTCTTGCACGGTTTTCACCTGATGCCGATCCTGTCCCCATAATCGCAGCCCCCATACCCGACATAACGGTTCTTACGTCGGCAAAATCGACGTTGATCATTCCGGGATGAGTAATTAATTCGGTAATGCCTTGCACCGCATCCAGCAGCACATTATTGGCTGCATTAAATGCACTTACCAATGAAATGTTGCTACCTAACACCGGCAGCAGTTTTTGATTAGGAATCGTGATCAATGAATCGACATATTTTTCAAGTTCTTTGATACCTTGTTCGGCGACTTCCATTTTCTTCTTGCCTTCGAAATGGAAAGGCTTGGTCACAACTGCAACGGTAAGAATGCCTAATTCTCTGGCTATTTCAGCAATAGTGGGAATGGCTCCCGTACCGGTGCCGCCGCCCATGCCTGCGGTTAAAAAAACCATATCGGCACCCTGAATGACTTCCTTGATTCGCTCTCTGTTTTCCAAAGCCGCCTGTTTACCGATATCAGGATTAGTCCCCGCACCCAAACCCTTGGTCAATTCCGCGCCCAATTGAATGATAGTATCCACGTTCATTTTTCTAAGTGCTTGGGCATCGGTATTTGCACAGATGAATTGCACACCTTCAATGTGTTTTTCCACCATGTGATTGACTGCATTGCCGCCACCGCCACCAACGCCAATGACTTTAATTACGGCATTTTCAGCACCGATGTCCACTAATTCATATTTCATAATTGTTCCCCTTGCAAACGTAATAATTCTTAAAAATTACCCTGAAACCATTTTTTCATTTTGGCCAACACGCCGGTGCTATCCGCATCAAAACTGTCAAAGCCACCCCTATGTTCTTTTCCATATAGCAACAAACCTACACCGGTTGAATGGATCGGATTTCTGATGACATCCGTCAACCCTGAAACATGCTGAGGAAGCCCCATCCGAACCGGCATATGGAATATCTCTTCCGCTAATTCGATCACCCCTGTTACTTTTGCGCTCCCGCCTGTAATGACAATACCGGCGGCGATCATTTCTTCATACCCGCTTCGCCTTAGCTCAGCTTGAACCAACAACATCAACTCTTCATAACGAGGCTCAATAATTTCCGCCAGATTTTGCACGGATATTTTTCTGGGTGCTCTATCACCAATACTGGGCACCTCGATCAATTGATCAGTATTGGCTAATTGTGTCAGTGCACAAGCATATTTCTGCTTGATTTGTTCCGCATTTTGGGTAGGTGTTCTTAACGCTACGGCTATATCATTGGTGACTTGATCACCCGCAATCGGAATTACGGCGGTATGCTTGATCGCACCATGAGAGAAAACAGCAATGTCTGTGGTCCCGCCGCCTATATCAATAAGACAGACGCCCAAATCTTTTTCATCATCGGTCAGTACGGAATTACACGATGCCAGTTGCTCCAGAACGATATCGTCTACTTCCAGCCCACACCGGCGGATACATTTGATAATGTTTTGCGCTGCACTGACGCTTCCGGTGACCATGTGAACCTTCGCTTCCAAGCGAATTCCCGACATCCCGATAGGTTCCTTGATGCCATCCTGCAAATCAATCACAAATTCCTGAGGCAGAATGTGCAAAATTTTCTGATCAGCCGGGATCGCCACTGCCCGAGCGGAATCAATCACTCTGTCAATGTCATATTGAGTCACTTCTTTTTCTTTTATAGCGACTATCCCATGGGAATTGAGGCTCTTTATGTGACTTCCGGCTATACCCGCAAATACCGAGGTGATTTCGCATCCCGCCATCAACTCCGCTTCCTCGATCGCTCGACGGATTGACTGCACAGTAGACTCAAGGTTAACCACAACCCCTTTTTTTAAGCCGCGAGAAGGCGTACACCCGATACCTATAACTTCAATTTCGCCATTCCCGGTATGTTCACCGACGATAGCTGCAACTTTTGATGTTCCAATATCCAGTCCAACTATTAAATTCCTATCTGTTTTTTTTGCCATTTTATTTACTCTTAGAACACCATAATCTTTACCTGTTAAGGCTGCTGCTGTCCTTCAGCAATCTTCTTCCAGTCTATTTCCGGAACTCCGGGTTTCCATGTAACTGCATAGCCGTTCGGATACCTTAAATCGACTTTTGCAATTGACTCTATTTGACCTTGATCGAATAAACTCAAGGTCTTTAAAAACCGCTGAAAAGTTCTCAGTTGTTCTTTTCCGCCTAGTTGTATTTCCATTCCATTTGTTAAGACGATCTTCCAAGCCCGCCGTTCGTTAACAATAAACTCTGCCAATCCAAATGAATGATCCGCCAGGGTTGTTCTCAACCCGCTCATGATTTCAAGCAGTTTGGCCGCTTGGCTTTCGGGGCCATACAACTTGGGAAGATTTTCAAACTGTACCGTATTCGACGGTCTGAATATTTCTCCCCGTATAGACAGCAGGCCATTTTCACCCCACCGGGCTGCTGCCATTTTTTCGTAGACCTTAATATCAATCGCATCAGGCCATACCCTTTTAACCCTGACATTAGCTATCCACGGCAACTTCATCATTGCCTGCTGTATTGCCAGCATATCGGCACTGAAGATGCCGGTCGTCACCAAAGGCTTAATGGTCTGTTTAAGTTCTTCTTTACTGATGTATTGAAAAACGCCTTCAATTCTCACATACCTGATAGGGGCCGCATCCGACTGGTAGGTTTTTGCTTTGTCCCAAAAAGTCCATATTAGCCCTATCAATAACAACCCTATGCACACAAGCCTGGTGATCTGCATATCACCTCAGTTAAAAGCTGGTTTCAAGAATTCGCCAAACTAACTCAGAGAAACTTATCCCGGCCTGTTTTGCCGCCATAGGAACCAAGCTGTGGTCAGTCATGCCCGGTACGGTATTGACCTCAATCAATTGGTTATGGCCGTCCTGATCGATAAATACATCGACCCTGCCCCAACCCTCAACACCGATCACCTCGCAAGCACTGACCGCCAAAGCCTGCAACGATTGCTCTTCTGATTCACTGAGTCCGCACGGGCAATGATATTGGGTGGTATTAGCCTTGTACTTGGCATCATAATCATAAAAAACATTGGGCGTTTCCAATCGAATGACCGGCAAAGCTTTACCCTGAACCACCGCTACCGTGAACTCCCGCCCTGAAACCCAGGCCTCGGCATAGACATCACAGTTATATTCGGAAGCCAATTCAAAAGCCTGAATCAATTCATCCCTATCTGAAGCTTTGCTCATACCGATACTGGACCCTTCCTTGGCCGGTTTGACAATCACCGGAAAACCCAGCTTCTCAATACAGGCATCAATATCCCGGCTCTGTCTCAGCAAGGTCCATCGAGGCGTCGGTAAACCGACCCCTTGCCAACACATCTTGGTTCTGAGCTTATCCATACTGAGCGCTGACGCCAAAACACCACTGCCCGTGTAAGGCATGCCTATGGCTTCCAACGCACCCTGTAACACACCGTCTTCGCCGCCGCGGCCATGGATGATGTTAAAGACACGATCAAAGCGCTCGCCTGCCAAGGCCTGCACCGGATTTCCAGTCACATCGATCGCGACGGCATCTATACCTGACGCTTTAAGCGCATTAAAAACAGCCGCGCCGCTTCTTAATGAAACCTCACGTTCTGCGGCAGTTCCACCCATCATTACCGCTACACGCCCAAACTGCTGCGGCATCTCAATCGCCTTCGGCTTCATTCTTTTTCCCCTACCATACACACTTCTGTCGCTAACCTGATGCCTTGTTTTTCGGCTACCGTGTCCTGAACAAATTTGATCAGCATTTCAATCTCTTCAGCCTTGGCATTACCGGTATTAATTATAAAATTGGCATGCTTTTCAGAAACCTGAGCCCCTCCGATGGCATAACCTTTCAATCCACAGGCTTCAATCAATCTTGCGGCATAATCGCCATCGGGATTCTTGAAAACAGAACCGCAGCTTGGCTGGTTGGTCGGTTGTGTTTGTCCACGCTTTTCCAGCAATGACTTTATTTTTTGCTGACTCAACGCCGGGTCACCGCTTTCCAAGTGCAATACTGCAGACAAAAACCATTCATTTTCAAACCCTTTGACTGAACGATACGCTATCTGAAAATAGCCGGGCGCTCGTTCCAATACGTCACCTTGCCGGTTAATAGTTTCCACGCTTTTGACAATGCTCCAGGTTTCCCCTCCAAAAGCACCGGCATTCATTTTTAGCGCGCCACCCATGGTTCCCGGAATACCGGCAAGAAATTCAGCGCCGACAAGACCTTGTTCGCCGCAAAATCTGGCGACCAACGCGCAGGGAACTCCGGCCTCCACGTAAACGGTGTTGTCCGCTATCAGGCGCAATTGCTTCAAGCGATTGCGGGTGTTAATGACCGTTCCTCTAATGCCGCCATCCCTGACCAATACATTACTGCCTAAACCCAGCCACATGACCGGCTCAGAACCATCAATAGAGCGTATGAATAAAATTAAATCGTTCTTGTCTTCCGGTATATAGATCCGATCTGCCGGTCCACCGACACGCCAGCTGGTATATTTTGCAAGCGGCTCATTACTGAGTAACCGGCCCTTTAAATCGACCACCATGATCCTCTCTGCCTATCGATTGGCCAGCGCTTCAGTCAACAAAGCCGGCAAATCGGTAGCGATCTGTCCGACATTTCCTGCGCCCAAGGTCAAAATCACATCATCCTCCCTGACAATACCCGCCAACAGTTTTGGCAATTCCCGCCAATCCTCTACAAATACCGGATCCACCTGCCCTCTGACGCGAATGGCTCGACTCAATGACCGTCCATCTGCTCCGGTGATAGGAGATTCACCTGCCGAATAAATATCCAGCAAAATTAAAACATCCACAGAAGATAAGACCTGGACGAAATCTTCAAACAAATCACGGGTACGGGAATACCGGTGCGGCTGAAAAATAATGACTTCCCGCCGTTTAGGCCAAGCCTGCCGCAACGCCTCAAGGGTTGCGGCAATTTCACGGGGATGATGTCCATAATCATCCACCAAGGTTAACCGACCGCCCTCAAATGGAATATCTCCATTGATTTGAAAACGGCGGCCTATGCCATGAAATGCGCCCAAGCTTCTAACGATGGCGTCATCTTCCACATCCAGACTGGTTGCTATCGCGATAGCCGCCAAAGCATTCAGCATGTTGTGCCACCCCGGCATATTCAAATGAACCCTGAGCGGCTCATAGTTACCCAAGCGCAACACGGTAAACGAGGTGTTCATTCCGCATTGATGAATTTCAATCGCCCGGACATCGGCCTGTTCATGTACGCCATAGGTTTTTACCGGCTTGGACAGGTTCGGCAAAATCTCTCTGATTCCTTCATCGTCCAGACACAGAACAGCCAGTCCATAAAATGGCAAATGATGCAAAAACTCGATAAATGTGGCTTTAAGCTTGTCATAGCTGCCTTGATAGGTTGCCATATGGTCTTGATCGATGTTCGTCACGACCGCCATCATGGGCTGCAGATACAAAAAAGAAGCGTCGCTTTCATCGGCTTCCGCAACCAGATAATGACCTTGCCCTAACTTGGCGTTGGTGCCTGCGCTGTTAAGCCGTCCGCCTATCACAAAAGTAGGATCCATCCCTGCTTCTGCCAAAATACTCGCAACCAGACTGGTCGTCGTCGTTTTGCCATGCGTCCCGGCGACGGCAATGCCGAAACGAAAGCGCATCAATTCAGCCAGCATTTCTGCACGAGGAATCACAGGAATCCTGTTCAGATAAGCCTCATCAACCTCATCATTGCTGCGATCAATTGCAGAGGAAACGACAACAACATCCGCCCCGGCAACATTCTCGCGTTTATGCCCGATATGGACAGCAACACCTTGTTTAATCAGTCTTTCGGTTACCGCACTGGTTTTGATATCCGAACCGGACACTTGGTAACCCAGATTGGAAAGCACTTCGGCAATGCCGCTCATGCCGGTTCCGCCGATACCAACAAAGTGTATTCGATCAACATTACCTAATGCTTTAGTAGGCGTCTTTACATTCGGAAAATTCAAGGCCGAGCCTCCGTAATACAGCTATCAGCAACACACCGGGTCGCATCCAGCTTTGCACTCGTCAGGGCAGCACGTCCCATCTCATCGAGATGGTCAATAACGTACTTGATCCGCCCCGCCAGATTTTCCGGCGTTAAGTCTTGCTGCATCAACAACAGACCTCCTCCGGCATCAACGGCATACTTCGCATTCGCGGTCTGGTGATCATCGATTGCATAAGGAAACGGAATATAAACAGCAGGAAGAGCCATCGCAGCGACTTCGCTGACCGTCATGGCGCCTGAGCGACAAACAACCAGATCCGCCCATTGATAGGCTTCAGCCATGTCCTGAATAAACGCTGTCACTTGTGCATCAATGCCTAAATCCTGATACCGTTGAGTCACTTCGGCGAGCATTGATTCACCCGTCTGATGTTTGATCTGCACCGATTCAAGCCTGGAGGCCGTATCAGGCATAATTTCATTCAGAACCTTGGCGCCCTGGCTGCCACCTAAGATCAAAATACGCACTACCCCGGCTGACTTTTCTGTCATTTTTTGGGTGACCGACAATAATTCCTTGCGTAATGGATTACCTACCCATTTGGCTTTGACGGTCTTTTTAAAGCTATCAGGAAAAGCTTCCAACACTTGATTTGCCAATTTAGCAAGCAATCGGTTAGTTGTACCCGGCACACGATTTTGCTCATGAATGATTAAAGGCATGCCCAGCAGCTTAGCCATAAGCCCTCCCGGCCCGGCAACAAATCCGCCCATACCCAGCACCACATCGGGTTTACGCTGACGCAGAATTTTTAAGGCGGCAAAACAAGCCCTGATCAATAATCCCACCGCTTTAAACTTTGCGGCCAAACCCTTACCTCTAAATCCGGCCACAGGCAACCAGTCAATTTCAATCCCGTTAGCCGGAACCACCTTGCTTTCCAAGCCATTTAAAGTGCCCATCCAGCTGACTTGCCAATCCTGCTCCTGTAAATAATGAGCAACAGCAAGCGCCGGAAAAACATGTCCGCCTGTTCCGCCAGCCATTATCACTATGCGTTTGCCCATAACGGATTCCCTTTTGGTAAAGCGGCCTTCAGTACATGCGCATCCGAACTGACTCTCAACAGCAACGCAATTGCACTGCACATCACAATCATACTGCCGCCGCCATAGCTCATCAGCGGCAAGGTAATGCCCTTGGTCGGCAAAATGCCCATATTCACGCCCATATTGATGAATGCCTGAAATCCAAACCAAAATCCTATGCCATAGGCAACGTATGCTGGAAATGGCAGGCCTGCGTTTTCGGCCGTCACGCCTATTTTGAACGCCCGCCATACCAATAGACCGAATAACAGAATCACCAGCGTTATGCCCAGTAAACCCAATTCCTCAGCTAACACTGAAAATAGAAAATCGGTATGCGCTTCAGGTAAATAAAAAAGTTTCTGCAAGCTGTTGCCCAACCCGACACCTAACCACTCTCCCCGGCCAAACGATATCAAGGCCTGCACCAGTTGAAATCCGGTATTTTCCGGATCGGCCCAAGGATTGAGATAAGAAACGATGCGCTTCCATCGATACGGCGAAATAATCACCAAAGCCGCTGCGGTAGAACCGAAGATCAGCAGTAATGCCGCAAATTGACCCAATCGCGCGCCACTCAAAAACATGATCACCATCGCCATCGATATGATCACCACCGCTGAACCAAAATCGGGCTCCAATAGCAATAAAACACTGGCAACGACAAACAAAGCCAATGGTTTAAAAGCGCCAAACGTCGAATTTCTTAATGTGTCCTGGTATCGCGTCACATAGCTCGCCATATAAATCACTGAAATGAGTTTGACGACTTCCGATACCTGAATACGAAAACCGCCCAGCGAAATCCAGCGGGTACTGCCATTCACTTTAACGCCTAAGCCGGGAACGAATACCAACAGCAATAAAGCCAGTCCGCCTAAAAATAACCATTGCCCGTAGCGCTCCCAAAAACTCAACGGCACACAATACATGGCGACAGCAAACACTAATCCGATAACGATATGTATCATCTGCATCATCGGGTAATGCCAGTTGCTGCTTTGCATTTTTTCACCCAAATGAAATGACGCCGATGACACCATGATGTAACCGATGATCAACAACGCAAAACTGATGGCTAAGACCTGATAATCCAGATAAAACTCTTTTACGGGTTTATTGGAATCTGATGCGTTCATTGTTGTAACCCGAAAACGGCCGTAGCAAACTTCTCGCCACGCTCTTTATAACTTTTAAACTGATCCAGACTGGCACAGGCCGGGGATAACAAAACCGTCTCTCCTTTATCAGCCAAGCCGGAAGCCACATTAACGGCCTCAGCAATGTTTTTAACTGAATAGACTGGCACACTCCCGTTGATGGCCTTTTCAATCATTGGGCCATCTTTACCCATCAGGATTACCGCCTTGGCTTTTTCCCTGAGTACCGGTACCAGTTCATTCATATCTGCGCCTTTGGCATCACCGCCTGCGATGAGTATTACCTTGTTTTTATAACCTTGCAGTGCGGCTAAACAAGCCCCGATATTTGTGGCTTTGGAATCATTGACCCACGTAATCCCTTTAATCTGGGCAACCCGTTGCATGCGATGATCCAGGCCTTTAAATTTCCGCAAGGCAGTGCACATAGCTTGTCGATCAAGCCCTATTGCATCCCCCAGTGCTAAAGCGGCCAATGCATTTGATGCATTATGCAACCCCTCCAAAGGCAAATCCGATAATGCCATTAAACGTTGATTATTGCTGACCAGATAGTCAACTGAACCTTCACTTTGCAAACAATAATCAGCCTGTGATTTAATCGAAAATGTTTTGACTTTTCGTTCAGGTTTAAGCATTGCTTCAACCCAGGGGTCATCCAGATTGATGACCATCACACCGTCGCCATTGAATATTTTTTGTTTTTCAGCAGCATAATCCGCCATGCTGCCATGACGATCCAGGTGGTCCGCCGTCAGGTTCAAAACGGTAGCAGCTGCGGCATTAAGTAAAGACGTTCTTTCCAGTTGAAAGCTCGACAATTCCAATACATAGAGATCGCAATCCGCCTGTAACAAATCCAGCGCCGGCGTTCCCAGATTGCCACCTATCGCGACCTGTCTGCCCGCTTCCTTAGCCATGGCGCCCACCATGGTGGTCACTGTACTTTTTCCGTTCGAGCCGGTAATGCCAACGACGGGAACACTGATGCAGCTCACCAGGAGATCTATATCACTGAAGACTTTTGCGCCTCTGGCTATCGCTTTGACAATCGGATATTCCTTTAACGAGACACCGGGGCTGATGATCAAATGCGATGCCACCTTGAAAGCCGCTTCATCAAATCCACCGGTAAAAATCGGCGCATCGGGAATTTCATCCGCCAGCTTTGCCAGTAAAGGCGGCCTGTCACGACTGTCCACCACCGCGAAGCGGATGTGCTGTTCATTCAGAAAACGGGCAACGGAAAATCCGGTATCGCCCAAACCCACCACTAAAACTTTAGAGGCATTGGGATCCAATCCTAAATGTGTCGCAAGTGCTTGTTTGATATCCGGAACGACCATAGTTATCTCAGTTTCAGTGTCGACAAACCGACTAAGACCAATATAAAGGTAATGATCCAAAATCGAACGATCACACGCGGCTCAGGCCAACCTTTTAATTCAAAATGGTGATGAATTGGAGCCATTCTAAATACCCGCTTTCCGGTCATTTTGAATGATGCAACCTGAATCATGACTGACAGTGTCTCCATCACAAAAATACCGCCCATGATGACCAGAACAATTTCCTGCCTGACCAGAACCGCCAAAACACCTAATGCGCCACCGAGTGCCAAAGCACCGACATCACCCATAAAGACCATCGCCGGATACGCGTTAAACCAGAGAAATCCTAATCCGGCGCCAACCAACGCCGCGCAAAATACGATCAGTTCTCCACTATTGGGCAAAAATGGAATGGCCAAATACTTGGAAAACTCGGCATGTCCCGACAAATAAGCAAAGATACCCAAACCTGCTGCAACCATTACCGTAGGCATGATCGCCAGGCCATCCAGCCCGTCTGTCAAATTAACCGCGTTACTGGTACCGACGATGACAAAATAAACCATGACGATATAAAACAAGCCCATATTGAGCATGACATCTTTGAAAAACGGCACGATGAACTGGGTTTCAGCAGGAACCGTAGCGGTCATATAAAGAAATACCGCAACAGTAAGGCCGATAACCGATTGCCAGAAATACTTGGCTCTTGCCGAGAGGCCATCGCTGTTGCCCAACATCACTTTCCGGTAATCGTCTATAAAACCGATAACTCCGTAGCCCAAGGTGACCAGCAAAACTACCCAAACATAGCGATTGCCAAGATTGCTCCACAACAGCGTGCTGACTGCGACTGCAACGATTATTAACGCGCCGCCCATAGTCGGTGTTCCGGCTTTATCAAAATGACTTTTAGGTCCGTCTGAACGAACACTTTGCCCGATTTTCCTGCGGGTCAGTTTTCTGATCATGACCGGACCGACGACGAAAGAGATAATCAGCGCCGTCAATGCCCCTAAAATAGCTCTCAGAGTAAGATACTGAAATACTCTGAAGGCACTATCCAAGGTCATTAAATAATCAGTCAAATAAAGTAACATTCTTATTCCTGTGTCTTAAACAATGGCATTGACAACATTTTCCATACGCTGAAACCGTGAGCCTTTCACTAATATTGCTTCCTGGCCTTTCTGTTCGGATTTCAGGGCATCGATCAATGCCTGCTGTGTTTCGTAATAAACCCCGCCATCGCCGAAGGCTTCAACGCTATGGCATGCGTCATCTCCTGTCGCAAAAAGCCTTTTTACACCCAGCGCTTTCATTTGCTTACCCATATCCTGATGAATCAATGAGCTTTCCGGGCCTAATTCACCAAAAGCGCCCAGAGCAACCCAAGGCTCGCCGTCGCAGTCCATCAGAACCGCCAGTGCCGCATTTAATGAAGCAAAGTTGGCGTTATAGGTATCGTCGATGACGATATTGCCCATTTGACCGGCGCGAGGACACAAGCGACCATTGACCGGTTGAACGGACTCCAAACCTCGCTTGATTTGAACCAAATCCAGACCCAGCGCCAAACCTGCCGCACTGGCTGCCAATGCATTAAGTACGTTATGACGGCCCGCCAGATTAAGCCGGATCTCGATAAATGCGTTTTTATAACGAAGGGTAAACGCCGTACAAAAACGATTTTCGGAAATTTCAGTCTTGAATCCATCTGAGGTAACATCTGCGCCAGGATTCATTCCGAATGAAATCACTTTTCGCTTACCGGCCAGACTTTGCCAGTAATCAAAATAAACATCATCGTGATTGAGTACGGCCGTCCCGGTCTCTTTTAAAGCGCCGATAATTTCGCCCTTGCCCCTGGAAACGCCTTCAATGCTTCCGAATCCCTCTAAATGAGCCGGTCCTGCATTGGTAATAATCGTCACATCGGGCTGCACAAAACGACTGGTGTAAGCTATTTCTCCAACATGGTTAGCGCCCATTTCGATCACGCCGTACCGATGTTTTTCTTCCAGCCGCAGCAAGGTCAACGGCACGCCAATGTCGTTATTCAGGTTACCGGCTGTAAACAGCACCGAGTCGTCATTCCCCAGAACTGCCGCTGTCATTTCTTTTGCAGTCGTTTTGCCGTTACTGCCGGTAATGCCAACAAGACGCGCTGGCATGCGGTTTCGCCAATGGCCAGCTATTTCAGCCAAGGCCAGCCGGGTATCTTCCACTTCAAGAACCGGCAAACGGGTTTCAACTGGCTTACTTACAATAACCGCGCAGGCCCCTGCCTGTTCCGCCTGAGCAACAAAATCGTTACCATCAAAATTGCCGCCCTTGATGGCTATATAAAGATCGCCAGACTGCAAGGTCCGCGTGTTTATACTGATCCGTTCAACTTCAATATCTTCGCCGGTCAGCCCGGCATCGATCCATTGTGCTATTTGGCTCAACAACACTCGCATTATCGAATATCCTCCAAGGCTCTGATAACCACTTCGGCATCGCTGAAAGGTGTTTTTAGGCCGTTAATTTCCTGATGGGCCTCATGACCTTTACCGGCAATAAGAATACAGTCTTGATCTTCAGCTTCTCTAACCACGGTTTTTATAGCCTGCTCTCTGTCTTGAATCACACGAATCTTGTTGCTACTGCATCCCTGTTTGATTCCGTCAATAATCTGCAACGAATTTTCGCTGCGGGGATTATCATCAGTTAAAACAATATGATCCGCCCATTTTTCAGCGATTTGGCCCATCAACGGTCGCTTACCCGCATCTCTGTCGCCACCACACCCCATGACTACCCATAATTTATTGGGGCAATGTTTTTTGAGTCCGTTTAACACTTTATCCAGCGCATCCGGCGTGTGCGCATAATCAACAAAAATCCATGGCGTCGATTCAAAGCCATAGCGTGTCATACGGCCGGCAACCGGCTTGATGTTTGAAATCCGGCGGACAGTCTCGTCAAAGGAGAAGCCCATCGCCAGCAATACGCCGCAAACCTGAAGCAGATTTTCAACATTAAAATCGCCATACAATTCAACGCTGACCCGTCGGCAATGATTACGCCAGCACAGATCAAACTGCATTCCGTCCAATCCCTGTTCAATTTCTTTGGCCAAAACCCTTTCGCCCCTTTCTAACTGCTTACCCTGTAAGCTTGTACCCCATACTGCAACGTTGGGAGGCACTGCCTGAAGTATCGTTGTGCTGTAGCTATCGTCAAAATTGATAACCGCAAACTGTATCCCCGGTTTGGCCAAAAGCCTTAACTTTGCCTCAACATAGTTTTCCATTGAACCGTGATAATCCAGGTGATCACGGCTGATATTGGTATAGACTGCGCCTTTAAACGTGATTCCATTAACTCGGCCTTGCTCCAATCCGTGTGACGACACTTCCATTGCGACCGACTTTTTTCCTTGCTGCCTAAATGCGGCCAACATGGCCTGAATAGCCAGCGCATCCGGCGTGGTATTTAGAGTTGTTTTGAGCAGGCCCCATTCGCCCCAGCCTAAAGTACCGATAATCCCACAGTCATCCATCGCCTGACCCAGAAACTGGCTGCAAGACGTCTTGCCGTTGGTTCCGGTTATGCCAATCAGATTCATAGCCGCAGAAGGCTCATCAAAATAGCGCCCGGCAATATCACCCAAGCGCGCATTTAACTGGTCAACGGCAATGAAAAAATCCGCCTGATCCTGATTAATCTTCACATCTTCACAAGAGGCGGGGTCATAAATGATGGCTACCGCACCTCTTTTTATGGCGTCTTCAGCAAACAATAAGCCATGTTGCCTCACTCCCGACAACGCAATAAAAGCATCTCCAGGGCTAACTTCACGGCTGTTTAAGGTCAAACCCAGAATGGAAATATCATTTTTTACCGTGGCAAAGCCATCTAATAAGTTGCTAAGCTGCATCATTTACTGGACCGTTTTATTAGAAAGCAATAAAGGCATGGTTTCGACCTGATCCTGAGCTACGCCCATTACTCGCAATGCACCCTCCATCACTTTTGAAAAAACCGGTCCTGACACCAGTCCACCATAATACTTACCGGCTTTGGGCTCATCTACCATAACCGCCATGACTAAGCGGGGATTACTGGCCGGTGCCATACCGACAAATACCGACAAATATTTTTTTTCCTTATACCCGCCGGCACCGGCTTTTCTAACAGTACCGGTTTTTCCCGCAACCCGATAACCATCGACTCTTGCAAGATAGGCCGTCCCATCCTGCATCACCACATGCTCAAGCATGCTGCGTATCTGTTTGGCTGTTTTGGATGAAAAAACACGCTTCGCATCCGAATCTTCATCTCTTTTCAGCAAGCTGATTGAATGAAGAACCCCATCATCAGCCAAGGCTGTGTAAGCCCGTGCCAGTTGTAAAACCGAAGTATTGACACCGTAACCGAATGACAAGGTCGCTTGAGCAAAGTTATTCCACCGGTGGTAATCCAATAAACTGCCGTTGGCTTCACCTGGAAAATCCAATCCAGCAGAGACACCAAAACCCAGACGGTGATAAAACCCCCAAAAATATTTAGGTGGCATAGTCAACGCGACTTTACTGGTTGCAACATTGCTGGATTTTTTTAAAACCTGCGTTAAATCCATGGTGCCGTAATTGTGAATATCTTTAACAACATTTCGGCCAACCCGGTAAGCGCCGTCCGTTTCTATTTTTATACCTTCCTTGATAAAGTCGCCCTGTAATGCCGCCGCTATCACGAATGGCTTGACGGTTGATCCGGGCTCAAACAAATCAGTCAGACCTCTGTTTCGAAATGCACCTTTGTTTGTCCCGGTAGGCATATTCGGATTGAAGGAAGGGTAATTGACATTAGCCAACACCTCGCCTGTTTTTGCATCCAAAAGCACCAGCGCACCTGCATCCGCCTGATTTTCAATCACGCCAGCCTGCAATTCTCGATAAGCGATGTACTGAATACGCTCGTCAATGCTTAGCTTTATGTTTTGTCCGTTAACGGGTGCTTTAATGGCCTCAATATCAGCAATAATTTGCCGCTTGCCATCCCTGATCACACGTTTTCGGCCAGTTACGCCCTTTAAAAGACTTTCGTAGGCCAGTTCAATGCCTTCTTGCCCAACATCATCAATATTGGTGAAGCCCACCAGTTGAGCAGAGATCGGACCTGCAGGGTAATACCGCTTAAATTCACGATCGAAATAAACGCCTTTAATACTGAGCATTTTTACCCGTTCTGCCAGATCCGGATTGATACGTCTTTTGACATAAACAAATTGACGCTTTGATCCGGGTATTATCAACTTGGCAATTTTACCTTCAGACAAACCCAGCAATTGCTCGACTTGTTTAATATCCGAAGGGGCAACTTCAGCCAGTTCCATAGGGTTGACCCACGCAGACTCAACCGGGGAACTGATAGCCAAAGGCTCGTCATTCCTGTCCAGAATCATGCCTCGATAGGCAGAAACCGCCACTTCGCTAACATGCCTCATATCACCTTGCTGCTTTAAAAATTGCTTATTCAGCACTTGCAAATCAAAGGCGCGACCTACCAGTAATGCCATTCCCCCCAACATAAAAGCCAGCAACACTTTACGTCTTGCCGCAAAATCGTTGACCGGCTTCCTTGTTTGTTTCTGTGTATTAAAACGGCGCATCTAGGGCTTAATGTAAATAATCGCTTCCCGTTGCGGCAAAACCAGCCTCAGCTTCTCGCGCGCAATTTGTTCAACTCTGTTTTCTTCCGCCAAAGTCGTTAGCTCAAGTTGCAACTGACCCCATTCGACTTCATAGCGATCGAGTTCCCGCTCTTGCTTTTGAATCTCAATGAACAACAACCTTGATTGGTACTTACTGTAGATAACCGCCAACGCCGAACCTAAAAGCCCAACCACAAGCCCCATCATCAACAGGACCTTAATCTTGACCACATTCATATTTTTTCAGCCACCCGCATAACGGCACTTCTGGATCTGGGATTTTCAGACACTTCCTCGTCACCGGCTTTAATAGCCTTACCCATCTTTTTTAGCAGTCCTTTACTTATCTCGGATTCTTTTACCGGTAGCCGACCCGGGTCATATTTTCCGCCTGACTCCGCTCTTATAAAACGCTTGACGATGCGGTCTTCTAATGAATGAAACGATATGACAACCAACCGGCCTCCTGGCTTTAGCACCTCAACCGCTTGATCCAGCGCTGACTTGAGTTCGTTCAATTCCTGATTGATTTCCAGGCGAATCGCCTGAAAAGTACGCGTGGCAGGATGTTTATGTTTCTCTCTCACCGGCACAGCGTCTTCAATCAACTCGACCAGTTGACGGGTCGTTAAAATCGTATTTGTCATCCTGGATGAAACGATAGTCCGGGCAATTCTTCGGGCAAAACGCTCTTCACCATATTCAAACAAGACCTTGGCCAAACCTTGCTCATCAATATGCGAAAGCCACTGCGCGGCGGTTTCGCCGTGATGAGTATCCATCCTCATGTCCAAAGGTCCATCGTTCATAAAGCTGAAACCACGCTCAGGCGAATCAAGCTGCGGAGAGGAAACACCCAAGTCCATTAAAATCCCGTCGACACAACCCAGTAAATCATGCTGACCCGCTATCGAGGTCAATGCCGAAAAACGGCTGTGCGCCAAAGTAAAACGGGCATCTTGCTGCAGTTCCTGGGCAACTGCCGAATCAATGGCTGCCTTATCTCTATCCAACGCCAGCAAACGCCCCTGCTTGCCAAGACTGGCCAATATACCTTGACTGTGCCCTCCTCTCCCGAAAGTGCAATCGATATAAGTGCCTTGTTCTTTTATGGCTAAAGCTTGCAGCGCCTCTACAAATAAAACCGGTCGGTGCTGCACAAAGTCTTCCCAATGATTAAAACGATAATGTTCCTAACTCCTCAAGCCCTTCCGTATCGCCACCGTCCATCCATTCATGTTCTTTCGCGGTCCAGGCAAGCTCACTCCAAAGCTCAAATTTATTGAGTTGCCCAACCAGCAGTATTTTTTTGTCCATTTGGGCAAATTCTCTTAATTTCTCGGGAATCAACATCCGCCCCTGGCCGTCCATTTCACATTCAGTGGCATTGCCAATCACAAAACGCCGCAACATGCCGGCCATTTTATTCAGGGTGGGTAGCTTGACAATCGTTTGTTCGAGCTTTTCCCATTCAGGCAAAGGGTACAGCCATAAACAACCGGGCTCACCTACACAACGATCATTAACCGCCACAGTAACAACCAACTGACGATCACAGCATTCCTGCAATTCCTCTCTATAACGAGTAGGAATCGCAATGCGTCCTTTTGGATCGAGATTGATTGAACTGATACCTCTTAACATGCCTTTCGGACTCTCCCAAAAAAATCCCTTTTTCACCACAACACAACAATTTTAATCCACTATAGATTTCATTAAGGCCTTAGTCAAGGGTCAATTAATTTAAATTCTTTCTTTTTCTACAATGACTTAGAGGCTGAAAAAAAGGGAACAAAAACGGAGCAAAGCCAGCTCTGATAAATTCCGCCTAATATCATGAGGTTAATAATAGAAATTGAAGTATCGGCTTAAACGAAAAAAAATCCGAACCCTCAAACTTGAAATGACAGAGGTCAGATGTAAAAAAAGGAAGGAAAAACGGGCCAAAAACTCATTGGCAGGATGCGATAGTGCGAAGTATTTGAAGAGTATCAAGAGTCGGCCTGTAAGCCGGGTTCTGTCTGGAACAGCCATTCATCTAGGCTACAAGTCACCCTGCAGCTCAAGCAATCTACCCGGGAACCGCGCGGGCCACGCGTATGTTCCCCTATTTGATCTTGCTCCGAGTGGGGTTTACCCTGCCACACCTGTTGCCAGTTGCGCGGTGCGCTCTTACCGCACCATTTCACCCTTACCGAATTTGCATCCGGCGGTATATTTTCTGCGGCACTTTCCGTAGGCTCACGCCCCCCAGGCGTTACCTGGCACTCCGCCCTATGGAGCCCGGACTTTCCTCCATCCCACATAAAGTGAGACAGCGACTGCTCAGCCAACTCTTGATCGGGCCGATTATACGTGATTACCCTGAGTTGACCAGAAAAAACATTAAACCCTGTTAATCGCTCTCAGCTTGACCGGCCAAACTCAAAGCCAGCTGATAAAGGACTTTTTTGCGAACACCCGTGATTTCAGCCGCCAAGGAAGCCGCTGTCTTGATGGAACATTCTTTCAACAAGATTTTTAACACTTTAAGTTGTTCATCATTTATTTCGTCATGACCTTTTTGAGAAACAAAGCCGTCGACAATGACCACAAACTCGCCTTTTCGCATGTTTTCATCCTGCGCGACCTTTTCCAGCATTCCTTCCAGGCTCGATTTAATAATCGTTTCATGCATTTTGGTCATTTCTCTGGCGATGACAATCTGATGATTCAGAGGAAAAACCTTGATCATATCCTGCAAAGAAGCCAATATGCGATGACTTGACTCATAAAATGCCCAGGTTGCCGGGTAATTTAAACGGTCAGTAAAAAATGCCACTCTTGCCGAGGACGTTCTAGGCAAGAAGCCTTCAAAAGTAAACCTGGAAACCGGCAGTCCAGAGACCGATAACGCAGCAATCAATGCACATGCTCCGGGAATGGGTACCACATCGATTCCTGCATTTTTAGCCAGCCGCACCAAAGGCATGCCGGGATCACTCAGCAAAGGCGTACCGGCATCCGAGACCAAAGCAATCGATACCCCCTGTTGCAATTTATTTAAGAGATCACCCGAAACCCTATCCTCATTATGCTGATGTAAAGACACCAATTTATTGTTGATATTGTAATGCTGCAATAAATGCAACACATGCCGGGTATCTTCAGCCGCAATCAAATCAACAGTCTTTAAAACCTCAACCGCACGAAAACTAAAATCAGCCAAATTACCTATTGGCGTTGCAACAACGTATAATCGGCCCGCTTGATCACTCATTTATTTTCACCTGAATTCCTGCTGTGAGGGTATGACAACCACCATGAGACGGCTTTATCATTCTAATTTACTCTTGTCGGGCGTCATTTTGCTGTCGGCTTGCGGCACAACGGGAATTCAAGATTCAAGCTATGAGCAAGACGCCAAAGCAGCCAAAACTTATATGCAGCAAGGCCAACCTAAAAAAGCGGCTCGAGTCTATCAACATCTGGCTGATAACGAAACGGATTTACAAGATCAATTTCGCCTTTTGGCGATTGAATCAATGATTTTGTCAGGCGACATTAATACCGCAAAAACTTACGCTCAGGCTATCAATGCCAGTCAATTGTCAGCCCAACAGCAAAGTCTGCTCAATCTCTATCAAGCCCAGATTGATCTGAGCTTTGGCGAGGCCGAACAAGCTGCGGTCCGTCTGGAACAAATTCGCCCCGAACTGCTGCCAGACAATGACCTGATCAAACTCTATCAATCCAATGCCTTTGCTTACTCGTTGACCGGCGATCTGATCAAGAGCGCAACGTCGCGCATAGCACTAGGCCCCTTGCTTCCTCCCGATCAACAAGCCAAAAACAACTCGGCGATACTGGAGGCGCTCAGCCTGGTACCGTTAAACACACTTCAAGAAACCCAGGCACGCAGCTCAGGTTATTTGACCGGCTGGTTATCGCTGGCCAGACTGGTGCGCCAGAATTCTCAAAATCGCGCTCAACTTCAAAATGACTTCGTGCAATGGCAAAAAGCATTTCCCGGTCACCCAGCCAATGATTTGCTTCCTCAAATTTTGGCCGGCCTGCAAAACCTGCCTGGCATTATTGCCATCATTTTGCCCGGTTCCGGCACTTATGCAATGGCCGGCAAAGCCGTCCGGGAAGGTGTGATGGCGGCATATCATCAGGATACCAGCACGACCAAACCAGAACTGCGCTTTTATGATAGCGAACAATCACCCGCAACCGCACTTTACAACCAGGCCAAAGCTGAAGGCGCCCAATTGGTAATTGGGCCCTTAAGCAAACCGGATATCATCGAACTGGCAGGCGCTGCCAACCTGGAAATCCCTGTCCTGGCATTAAATAATGTCCCGGAAATAGCCAGAGACAACCTTTATCAGTTCGGCCTCAATCCGTTCGACGATACCGAGCAAGTCAGCGCCAAAGCCTGGTCAGACGGCCACAAAAAAGCGTTGCTATTGATTCCTGAAACAGAACAAGGCGCTCGCATTCAGGGGTTTTTTCAGCAACTTTGGGAAAGCGGCGACACCGCTCTTTTGGAAACTCAGAGTTACGACCCCAAACAAACTGATTTTTCGGAACCTATCAAAAAGCTACTTAATCTGGATGAAAGCACTTATCGCTTCGAAAATTTAAGGCAACACATTCCGGACATCACGTTTGCACCTCGTGTTCGCCACGATGCCGAATTAGTCTTGCTTAACGCTTATGAGACGGCCGCCCGGTCGATCAACCCGCAACTCAAATATCTGCAGGCACCTCACTTACCGGTTTACGCGACACCCCAGGTCTACACCGGCATCCCCAATCCGTCCAGCGATATTGACCTGGAGGACATCGTTTTTTGTGATACGCCGTGGCTGTTCGAAGACGCCTACCCCGGCCCGCTCAGCTTTTCAGCACTGGAAAATGTCAGGGAAAGCTTCCCTCCCATTTACTTGCGGCTGATCGCAATGGGTATAGATGCTTATCACTTGACCACTCAACTGGATCGCCTCGCAAACGAGCCGTTTAAAGGCGCCAGCGGCAACCTGACACTGACAGAGGGTAACCGTATAAAACGCAATCTTGTCTGCGCTCAGTTTAATCAAGGCAGACCGATTGCATCGGGCATTGTTAACAGCAGTCTGATTCAGTCTAATGACTTGCCTGCTGCGCCAGAGAACTTATCTATAGAATAATGGCGCTTATTCCTAACAGAGACAAACCACCTCATTTAGCCAAAGGATCGGCGACTGAAGAGCAAGCCTGCCAATTCCTTATAAGCCAGGGGCTCAAACTGGTCGATAGAAACTTTCGCTGCCCGATTGGGGAACTGGATCTTGTCATGCTCGACGGCAAAACCTTGGTGATAATCGAAGTCAGATATCGCAAAAACAACCGGTACGGCGGCGCGGAAGCCAGTATCACCCGGCAGAAGCAAGCAAAGATCATTGCCGCCACCCACTATTATTTAACCCAGCACAAAACGGGAGCATCCATCCGTTTTGATGTTGTCGCAATAACAGGAGACAACCCGGTGAATTGGATAAAAAACGCCTTTCAAACAGAGTGGATTTCATGAGTTTACAAGATCGTATCGAACAACATTTCACTCAAAATGCCCTGACCCAACAGGAAGCACTGCTCAACTTAAGCGAAGTCATTGAGTTCGCCTCTTTGAGATTGGTCGCAACACTGTTGAATGACAATAAAGTCCTAACGTGCGGAAACGGTGGCTCTGCTCTGAATGCCACGCAGTTCGCCGTTAAAATGCTCAATCGATTTGACCGTGAACGTCCGTCCTTGCCCGCTTTCGCACTCACAACCGATACCGCAACGATCACGTCGATTGCAAATGACCTACTATTTGATGACGTTTATGCCAAACAAATCAGAGCACTGGGACAAAGCGGCGACATTCTTTTGCTGTATACCGCCAGCGGCAATTCGGCCAATATGGTCAAAGCGGTCAGCGCAGCTCATGACAAAGATATTTCAGTCATTGCCTTAACCGGTCAAGAAGGCGGCATGTTGGCACCCATACTCAATGAAACCGATATAGAAATTCGCGTGCCTTCAAGCATAAGACACCGGATTCAAGAAACGCATTTATTGATTACGCATTGCTTGCTGGACCTGGTCGATCAACAGCTATTTGGCGACAACAGCCCATCACGGTAATCCGCTGATTTCCAAAGTGACAGGACGGACTTCAAAACGAAGTCTGTCCTGTTGACAAGCCATATCCTAATTCGTTTTCAATAATATCTTTTTTGCATACTCGTTTGGAATTTGAGTCGCTGCTTTTAAGCGCACCGCTTGATAATTGAAAGCCACACTGCCTTTGGCGGCTTCATTTTTGCCGAGTATCGCCAATGATGCACCGTGACCTTTAGCAGCCGCTTTTTCATACCATTGCGTAGCTTTTTTGACATCTTGGGGCATGCCCAAACCTCTGTCATACATCGCCGCAACAACGACTTCGGCTTCCAGTAAACCTTGCTCGGCCGCTTTAAGCATCCAGGCCGCCGCTTCCTGAAGATTGACTTCATAGCCGTCTCTACCCAGTAAAAACAACGCGCCTAATTGGGCCTGGGCAAGCGCATTGCCTTGTTCGGCGAATTCCTTTAGGGGTGTCTTTTGTGCTGCTTCTTCGGCATGCGTCACAGCCATGCCGGATAAAACAAAAACACACACTATCAATTTTATTATTTTTATCATTTGGTCACCTTCCCGCCTTATTTGAATAAATTATTATTGGCCTGGGCATATTGACTCAATAATCCGGAAATTTCATCATTTAAGCTTGACCGCAGTCCCGTAAGCCAAAATTTCGGACGCATTAGCCATGATATTGCTGGTCGTAAAGCGAATATTGACGATGGCATCGGCACCGCGCCCTTTTGCTTCGGTTACCATTCTTTCAATGGCGATATCCCTGGCCTCGGCCAACATTTCGGTATAACCTTTTATTTCCCCACCCACCAGGCCTTTTAAAGCCGCCATCAAATCACGGCCGACATGCTTGGATTGCACCACATTGCCCACTACCACTCCCAAACACTCTTTAACTTCTCGTCCCGGTACATCTGGAGTTGTCGTAAATATCATCGTTAATTTTCCGTTTATTGAATAAAAACCCTACAAGGTAAGGCGATAGCCGTGCATTATGGATCGAATTCAACACGCATTGCAAAATTGTTATTATTTTAAAAGCCGCAAACCCCAGCCGCATAAAACACCAGCAATCAAGTTGTCCGTATGTTGAAGATGATCCAAGATAAAATCAGCCTCTTCTCCCGACAACTCCTGACACAGGGGGTTACCGAGATCCGAATGCACGATGACGTACTAAGGTAAATGCCGGCATCAAATCAAGCCAACCTCCATCTACGGATAGAGGTGCTATACGACACCCATCTCTGATAAGGCGCGTCTACTTAAATTGTGGGTCAGTAAGTTAGGTAATACCGGCAAGAGTTGGTTGATATGAGTTACAGCTTTGCATTTTTTAATGGATTTGGCTCGGCCATCATGTGCGAAGGTGAACAGCTGCGTTTTGTTAATCCACTTTCTACTTTGCCCGCTTCCCCATGAGTCCTTAAGCTCAAAGATAACTCTCTTTACTCAATGACTGTAAAACTGGGCAAGACCATTATGATCTATTTGGCTTTAAAAGAGCGAATACTGTCGCTTTTTGACTCTTTTACAGTGTCAATAGGGGCTTCCTTATCCCCTTAATCTTCCTGACTTTTTAAGATAGCGAATACCAGAAAAAGAGGTTATCAGCAATAATCCTATAATTATCAAAAGCTCATTGCGTCGTCCATCATCAAAGGCAGATAATTCGGGATATTTCAACAGGGTTATACACGTAATACCCATCAGCCAGACATGCAAAGTACTTACTTCCTTGGACAGCCAACGTCGCCAATTAAATTCCATGCTATTAAACGTACTTTTTAAACCGTTAAAATCAGGAATCCAACGATTCACGCGATTGCAATAACTATCAAACTCAGCGCCAAACTTTTCCTGCAAAAAATTCTCTTCCGCCATCACTATGGATTGAAAAATAAACAGAAATAGAGGGATAACTAAGCCTACGAAAATCAAAGAATTGGATAAAATACCAATACCTACCAACATCAATATATTGCCAACATAGAGCGGATTTCGGCAGTGATTGAAAATACCCTCGGTCACCAGATTAACCGCATGAACTTTTTTCTTAAGACCGCCCCGCTTGATGTAAGCTAATCCGATAGTGGCGCCTCGAATTATTTGACCGAAGATGGTGATGAATAAGCCAAAGAATAAAAGCCAGTTATGATTCACATCCGACAAGATGACAGGCGATGGAAAAAATAATGCCATGTATAACGGGACAAATACCCAGTTACGATATTTAAAAAAGAAATTACCGATTTGAATCATTGTTTTCTCGCGATAAGTCCGGAAAAGTTATACCACTTAAAAAACACTTCACTATGCTCAAAGCCAATATCCTGCAGCAAGCTAATATTTTCGCTGAGTTTGTAAGGAACAAGAATGTTTTCCAGGGCTTCTCGTTTTTGCGAAATTTCCATTTCGCTGTAGTTATTCCTGCGCTTGTAGTTATAGTATTGCTTAATAAATTCACGATTGAATACACTGTCTTCTGCCAGTATTTTTTCAACCAGAATTAACGCGCCGCCGCTTTCCAAACCATCGAATATCCTCTTCAAAAGTTTTTCTCGCGAAATCGGTCGAACAAATTGCAGTGTCAGGCATAAAACAACGACAGAGGCATTGGAAATCTCAACATCACGATTCAAATCAGCCACACGCAAATCAAAAGGCCGGGAAAAGCCAGCTTCATTAAGTTTGATTCGACATTTATCCAGCATTTCGGTCGAGTCATCAATACCTATGAATCGTATATCTTCAGATACGCTGGTATTCATTCCGATCAAGGTGGTGCCGGTAGCGCAACCTAAGTCGTAAACATCTGTGCCCGGCTTGGCATAATCTGCGGCTAACTCGGCCATCATTCGCTGTATTTCTCCGTAGAAAGGCACCGATCGATTAACCATATCATCAAAAACATTCGCCACTGCAGAACCGAATTTAAAGTCAGTGGCTACTTTAAGTTCTTCTTGAAAAACACGATCTTTATCTGACATAAAAAATAAGTATTTAAGGCGCTAAAGAAAATGAACAGGCGTTTCCAGCGAAATCATATACAACGCAATAATTATATAAAGAGTAATTTCTTGTTACTGGAAAGCATTCAATGTTGACGGTGACAAAACTGGATATTCATTGCCAGTCAGTGCTTTCTATCGTTGAAAATCTTTGTGACCTCCGCAGGCGAGTCCAGTTGCTAATGGCGGGGGATCTGCGCGCTTCTCAGTCTTTAGGCTAAGAAAAAACCCACGGCATTGAATTTATAACGTCGCGCTCATGGAACCGCGCAGTGAAAGCAAAACACGTTACCACTTCTAATCAGGTTGGGAATTTTTGGACATATTCGCAGCTATTATGTAACAGTGTTTTGTAACAGACGCTGTTATTGAGCCACGACAGGAAATATTTTTCCTTTTTAATCAGCTTGCTTATAGTGGCGGAGAGAAAGGGATTCGAACCCTTGATACGTTGCCGTATACACACTTTCCAGGCGTGCGCCTTCGACCGCTCGGCCACCTCTCCACTTGCATGCCCATCAGATGAGAACGCGCAAGAATAAAGGAGATTTGCAATTGATGCAATGCCCCTGACGGATTTTTTTACTCAACAGCCAGAGTTTCTAGTTCATCCCAGCGAGAATAAGCTTGTTCCAGTTGGGCTTCAATGCTCTTTAGGTTCTCTAGCGTCTTGGCAATCAGCGCCTGGTCATTTTTATAAAAATCGGCCGCACTGATTTTCAGCGACAGATTGGCTTGTTCTGTTTCTAACCGGCTAATGGTTTCCGGCAGCGCTTCGAGTTCTTTTTGATCTTTATAACTGAGCTTTTTCTTTTTTGCCGGTTCCGGTTTGGTTTTTTTCTCGGCGGATTCGTTTTTCTTTACTGATTGCTCTTTTTGTTGCTGCGCGCAATAAGCCAGCCAATCGCTGTAACCACCGACAAACTCATTTATGATGCCTTGGCCTTCAAAGACCAGCACACTGGTCACGACATTATCCAGAAACGCACGGTCATGACTGACCAGCAGCAGCGTGCCTTCGTAATCGACCAGTTTCTCTTCCAGCAATTCCAGTGTCTCCAGATCCAGATCGTTGGTAGGCTCGTCCATGATGATCAGATTGGCGGCTTTAGTGAATAAACGTGCCAACAACAGGCGGTTTTTTTCGCCGCCCGACAAGCTTTTAACCGGCGAACGCGCTCTGGCAGGCGCAAACAGAAAATCGCCAAGATAGGACATGACATGACGCTTGTTTCCGGCTATCTCGACATAGTCGTTGCCGTCGGCAATCGAGTCTACGACCGTCATTTCAGGATCCAACTGTTCGCGCAACTGATCGAAATAGGCCACTTGCAGGCGGGTACCCTGCTCTACGGAGCCGCTGTCGGGCTCGATTTGCTGGAGCAACAGCTTTAACAGCGTTGATTTTCCTGCTCCGTTAGGACCGATTAATCCGATTTTGTCACCGCGTTGAATCAGTGTTGAAAAATCCTTGACCACCGGATTGCCGTCATAGCTTTTGCAAAGATTGATCGCTTCAATCACTTTTTTGCCGGAAGCATCGCCTTTTTCCATCGTCAGTTTTGTCGTGCCTTGCTGGTTCCGTCGCTGAGACCGTTCTTCCCGCAACTTTTTAAGGGCTCTTACCCGGCCTTCATTCCGAGTGCGCCGGGCTTTTACGCCTTGCCTTATCCAGGCTTCTTCCAGCGCCAGTTTTTTATCAAACTCGGCATTTTGATTCGCTTCGTCTTCCAATGCGGCTGCTTTCCGGGACAGATAATCGTCATAAGTACCCTGCCAGGAAACCAGTTGCCCCCGGTCCAAATCGACAATACGCGTCGCCAGTTTCTGCAGGAAAGCTCGATCGTGGGTTACGAACAGCACAGCTCCCTGAAAATTAAGCATCTGATCTTCCAGCCAGGTGATGCTTTCCAGATCGAGATGGTTGGTAGGCTCATCCAGCAATAAGACTTCCGGCTCTATGACTAACGCCTTAGCCAGCGCCACCCGGCGCTTCCAGCCACCTGACAAGCTGTTCACCAGCAAATCCGGGGGTAAATTCAAACGACTGAGCGTACTTTCTACCCGTTGTTGAAAATGCCAGCCGTTTTTGGCTTCGAATTTGTGTTGTAAATCACCTAATTCCTGCAACGCTTTTTCATCGGCACTACCCATAGTCAAAGATAAGGTGTGATAGCGGGTCAGCCATTGGCCCAACTCGCCCAAACCACTGGCCACAGCATCATAGATGGTTGCCTCATCAGGCAAATCAGGTGCTTGTTCCAGCCACGCCAGTTTAAGCTCGGGTTGCTTCCAAATGTCGCCGTGATCGGCAGAAATATTGCCGGCAATAATTTTCATCAACGTGGATTTGCCCTCACCGTTTCTTCCTAATAAACCGACGCGTTCACCGGGGTCCAGTTGAAAATCAGCGTTATCCAGTAATAAATGGGTACCAAAAGCGATTGAAACATTGGTTAAGCGTAATAAGGGCATAGTAATTAATGATGAAGTTGTAAGTAACGTCTTAAAGTATCCAGGGCCAGCACGGCTGACTGATTTTGTTTGCGTTGCGCCGGACCGCTGATCGTATGCTTGACCTGCAAAAGCCCATTCGGCATTAATAAGGTCGTATTGATTTCAACGGCGATGTTTTTATCGCGTATCGCATTCCGGTCGCTTTGATGAAGCTGAACCAGTACCAGATCCAACTTTTTCCGACGCTTGATTTTTTCGGCGACAGCTGCAGCAAGCTGGTCTATGTCAGCTTTGACGTTTACCGTCAGGTCAAAATCTCCGATCAGTTGCCGGATATCGGCGTAATAAGCGCTTTCGATTAGCCAATCACAATCGACGCATTTGGCCGACAGCAAACCTTGACTCAGGGTTTCGATGAAGACTGCCTTTTGCTGCTGCCCCTGCATCAACCTGTCAACAACATTGACCAAGTCGCCTGAGGCGTGACCCGGCCTGTCGATGCCAAACACAAAGTCGCCCATATTTCCGGCGAAGGCATTGATCAGTTCCGTCATGAGGGCCTGATCATAGTCATGAGGAAATAATAATTTGGTTTCTACGTGATCGACACCGGCTCGAAAACCCAATTCTACGGTCTCCGGTATTTTAATCGCTGCAACCGCAGTTTGAATGTCGGATTCCCCGATACCCACTGTTTTAAGGGAAACCAGTTGTTTGGGCTTTAATGCGAACTGCTTGCTGAGATGACTTCTGACAAAACTATCAAACAATTGACGCATTTCACTGGGCACACCGGGTAAAAATACAAACCAGCATTCGTTGTATCGCAACGTGAAACCAGGGGCCGTGCCCCATTCATTATCAATCCGCTGAGCGCCTTTTGGAAAATACGCCTGTTTTCGGTTGACTTCGGGCATGGCGCGTTTTCGTTTTAAAAAAAACTGCTCGATTTGTTCAAAAGCCACCGAGTCGAATTCCAAAGGCAGGGAAAATGCCTGGGCTACGGCCTGGGCCGTTAAATCGTCGCTGGTAGGACCTAATCCCCCGGTACAAATACAACAATCCGAACGCCCGGCTATTTCGTTCAAAAGCGTGACCAAATCTTCCAATTTATCGCCGACTGCCGTTTGGCGGGTTATCATAAAGCCCAAATTCACACAGGCTTGGGCAAGCCATGCTGCGTTGGTATCCACCGTTTGACCGGTGACAACTTCTTCTCCCTGAGAGAATAGCTCTAGTTTAGGATTCATGTTTTGACTGTGCTTGAAGTGAATGTCATAAGTGGAGAGGCGATGATGCGCCCATTTTTTAAGGGTTAGATTGAATCTTACGAAACCGACAAAATTTGATGCCAAAACGGCAAAGTCATTAAACTTAAGATCGTCGTCAATGTGACGGCCATGGCGTATAAGCCGCTGTCCAGCCGGTAACGATCGCAGAAAACGATACCCAAGACCATACTCGGCATGGCTGTTTCAAGAATGGCGGCCGCTTTATGATCGCCTTCCAGGCTCAGAAAACCGGTCACCCAAAGCGCAAATAAAGGCATGATAGCCATTTTTATAGCGATTACCGGCAGTACATAAGGCAGATTGCGCACGGTGACGTCTTTCCAGCTTAACGCCAATCCCAATGAAAACAACATGATAGGCACCACACCTGCCGACAATTTCTGCAAAACACCATCAAGCCAGCCGGGCATGGCTATTTCGTTTAAATTCAAAGCGACTGCCAGAAATGCGGCCCAAAACGGAGGCGCATTAAGATACGATAATACAGCTTTTGACTCACCCGCTTCCTCATCACCGAAGCGTTTAACGACCATAATACCCATCGTAAACAGAAAAGGTGCTGTCGCAAATAAATCCATCTGAATAGCAACCGAGCGGGCCCAATAACCATAAGTTTGCTCCAGCACAGGCAAACCCAGGTAGGTCACATTGGGAAAGGCTGTCGCAAGTATCATCGCTCCCAGCCGATGCCGATCGAACCTTAAAAGACGTCCGGTCAACACAATACAAACCATGGCAAAGGCAATAGCCGTCACGCCCAGCAAACTGTACTGCAAAGACTGCCTACCGATATCCGCCTGCCATAAAACATCAAGTACCATAGCCGGTAAAAACAAATAATAAACGACTGTTGTCAGAACAGGACGCGCTTGCTCCGCAGTCAAACCGCCCGGCTGAAACAGGCGCCATGCTCCGCCGCAGGCTATCAGCAAAGCCATTTGAATCAAGGTAGGTATCATATCAGGCGAAGTGCTCAACAAAACGGGGTATATTATCATTCACGCTTAAATCAAGTTCCGGTAATATAGCCAGCCGCATACTTAGACCTAACCCTTAGCCCTGAACCCATAAACATGACTGATTCCTTTATCTCTAAAAAACCCATTCCTATCCGTGAGCGTCTGATTATGGCGCTGGACGTGCCCAGCATACCTGAAGCGCAAGCGCTGGTTGAAGAGCTGGGCGATGCTGTCGTTTTTTATAAGGTCGGTATGGAATTATTTATGGCCGGCGATTACTTCGGTTTTATCGACTGGCTTAAACAACGCAATAAAAAAGTCTTTGTCGATTTAAAGTTTTTTGATGTGCCGGCTACGGTAGGGCGAGCTATTCGTGCGCTCAGCCAAAAAGGCGTTGATCTGGCGACTATTCATGGCAACGATGCCATCATGGAAGCAGCCGCCAAAGAAAAAGGCTCACTCAAAGTCCTCGCTGTAACCGCTTTAACCAGCCTGGATCGCGGCGATTTAGATGATTTGGGATTTCAATGCGATGTTAGGGAACTGGTTTTATCAAGAGCAAAGCGCGCTTTACAAATAGGCTGCGACGGCATTGTCTCCTCAGGACTTGAAGCCCCGATGTTAAGACAGGAACTGGATAATCGTTTATTGATCATCACTCCGGGTATCAGACCCGTGGACAATCGTGAGGAAGATGATCAAAAAAGAGTCGTGAGTGTAGAACAGGCCTTCAGAAATGGCGCCGATTACATCGTGGTTGGCAGGCCCATTCGAGATGCTGATGACAGACAAGCCATGGCTGAAAAAATTCAGCAGCAAATAGCGGCGCAGTTCTAATAACAGAGTTCGCTTTAAACACCTAACCGTTCATGAAAGTCCTGCATTCGCCCCGTCAAATGAAAGTACCAGGTGTTAAGGAGAGAGCGGTCACTCGCCCGACAGGACGCCGTGAATACGTCCATGTAGGTTTGACGCCGGCGCCCTGCCGCCGACACCTGTCGATCGAGCAACCCGCTCCCTCTTCGGTTCGTGTACTTTCACGGTAACCTGGATAAAGCGCCAGCCGGATCCAGGCAGGATGCACTAAATTGTGGATTATCCCTATAGCATAGCCGTCAAAAAGTAGTGATCCGGATGCTCGTATTTTGTTACACCTGCTTGCCTGCAGTTAATCATCTATACTACTCGCACCTGTCTTATTATCTTCAGCGATAAACCGCATCGGCTTGATCGGAACATCTTATTCAAATTAATCAATGTTATTTAACTCATCTTTTTTACGTTAAATAACCTGTTTTAATTAATTTACCGAGCCGAACTATTGTTTATATTTTTTTCTGTGTTAATGTTTTGGCCCTATGCAATTTCACATATCCTTTACTTCTTCCTATCTTGTGTCATTTTTGATGGGGCTATTGAGCAGCATGCATTGTATCGGCATGTGCGGCTCCATAATCGGCACATTGACACTCAGCCTGAAACCGGAAATTCGCAACAACAAAACCCGGCTGCTTCCCTATGTTTTAAACTATAACTTGGGCCGTATTTTCAGCTATACGGTAGCCGGCGGATTGGCGGGGGCCGTTCAATTTTTACTGATGCTGCCTTTTGGTGAAGCTATTGCTTACCGCCTGTTTCAGATGCTGTCGGCAGTCATCATGATCGGCGCAGGCTTTTACATTGCGGGCTGGTTTCCCCGCTTTGCCTATATTGAAAAAGCAGGTTCACGTTTTTGGAAATTAATTGAACCCTACGGACGAAAACTGATTCCTGTCAAAACCCGGCTGCAGGCTTTCCTGTTCGGAATGGTATGGGGCTGGCTTCCGTGCGGATTAATTTATGCCGCATTGGCTCTGGCCGCTACTACCAGCGACATCACCCGAAGCGCATTAACGATGCTCTCATTTGGAATGGGGACTTTACCTGCCGTCATCGGTGTCGGTATAATGACCGGCATACTGACAAGGTTATCGAGGTTGCGGTATTTTAAACAGGCCGTAGGCCTTTTTATGATCCTTTTAGCCTTGTTTGCAGCCCTTCCGTGGCTAAACCCCATGCGTTTACAACATATTTAATAAGTCGAGGTTCCAGTGGATCATTTTAATTCTATTATTGGTCAGTCTCCTGCACTCGAATCTTTAATTCGTAGCGCCAAGATGGTTTCCGCTACCGATGTCACTGTTCTTCTCAAAGGTGAAACAGGAACCGGTAAAGAAGTTCTTGCCAAAGCGATTCAAAAAGAAAGCAATCGGGCCAATAAACCTTTTATCACCATCAACTGTGGCGCCCTGCCTGAAAGCCTGGTCGAATCCGAATTATTCGGCCATAGAAAAGGGGCTTTCACCGGCGCAATCGGCAACAAACTGGGCATATTCCAGGCAGCTGACGGCGGCACTCTATTTCTGGACGAAATCAATTCTTTGCCTCTAGCCATACAAGCCAAATTACTGCGTTTTCTGGAAACGGGTGAATGTCTGGCAGTCGGCGATACCAAACCTTATTTCGTTGACGTAAGAATCATTGCCGCTACCAACAATGACTTACTTCAGCAGATTGAAAGAGGCGATTTCAGACGCGATTTGTATTTTCGCCTGAATGTTGTCCCACTTGATATTCCACCTCTCTCTCAACGTACCGATGACATTGAAAAACTGATAAGGCACTTTCTTAATCACTTTTCAGAAGCTCACGGCATTACAGCACCTAAATTTAGTAAACAGGCTTTAAAAACCCTGAAAAGCTATTCGTGGCCGGGAAACATACGTGAACTTCGAAATTTATGCGAACGCCTCAGCATTTTACTGGCAGGAAGAACGATTGAGCCTGAAAATTTGCCGCATGAATTCAGACCCAGCACCCTCTTTAAAACAGAACCTGCCAACACTGATTTTACGTTGCCTGCAACCGGAATTAAACTGGAAGACCTGGAACTCGATTTGATTCATCAAGCTTTATCGAGAACCAATGGAAATCGCAGCAAATCGGCCAAGCTTCTCGGCATTTCCCGAGACACGCTGCTTTATCGGATTCAAAAACACGGACTGGCTACTCATTAATCATCAGTCCAACCAGGACCACGGAAGGTCCTATGCCAAATACCTGACCCATTGAACGGTCACATTATCGCTCTTACCTTTCGCTCTCAGCACCGACAAACGCGCCATCTTGCCCAATTCTACTCGACCGCCGGCAGGTTCAGCCAATTGAAGCCATTCCAGTGGCTTGACGTGCTCCCAAAAGCCATCGGTACATAACACAAAAGTTTCACCCGGCGCCATCGGCGGATAAAGATTGACTTCAACCGGATGGCTTTTCGCAATATTAATACTTCGCGTGAGCTGATTCTGTTCCGGATGCAAGCCCATTTCTGCTTCTGTTATCTCGCCCATCTCCAGCAGTTTCTGTAAAACCGAATGATCCCTGGTACGCCAAATGACCTTGCGCGGACTCATCCGATAAACCCGGCTGTCACCGCAATGAGCAGTCATAACAAACAGGTCATTGACAAATAATACGGCACAGGTCGTATGGGCTTCATCTGCCGTGGGATCATTCCCGAATAAACGCTTCATCTCATCGATAGCATCTTCTATCCAAGCCGATAACACATCCACTGGAAACGAACGGATAGTATCGGTATACCGTTCCGCCAATTGCATCATAGCCTGACAAAGATATTGAGCCGCTTTTTCGCCTGATTGATAGCCGCCTAACCCGTCTGCCACTATAAAAAGCCCGTAGTCTTCGTTAATCTGATGCGCCATTGCATCTTGATTAGTCTCTCTATCACCGGCAGAAGTTAATTGATAACAAACAAGTTTCATATCTATTTCGTACAAATGCTTTCCAAACGGGCCTGTCTCATCAGGTATTTCATATCAGACACTGATTTGGCTAAACCGGAAAATAAGGCCTGTGCAATCAACGCATGACCAATGTTTAATTCAACGATCTCAGGTATTCGACAGATAGCTTCGACATTGGCGAAATTCAAGCCATGACCGGCATTCACCTGAAGACCTGCCGAATGAGCGTAGGCCGCCGCTTGTCGTATTCGTGCCAATTCATCAGTCTGCTCTGCTGAGTTGCGGGCATCTGCGTAACGGCCGGTATGAAATTCAACAACAGGAGCACCGGCTTTTATTGCAGCATCTATCTGCCTAAGCTCAGGATTTATAAACAGCGACACCTCAATGCCCGCCTCTGCCAGCACCTCACACACCTTTGTCATTCTTTCTTGGGTGGCGACTACATCCAGACCGCCTTCCGTTGTCAATTCCTCTCGCTTTTCCGGAACCAAACAACAGGCGGCTGGCGCGACATCTATCGCTAACGCCACCATTTCGTCAGTAACAGCCATTTCAAAATTCAAGCGGGTGTGCAGCATCTCACTCAACAAATAAATATCCCTGTCCTGTATATGCCGGCGATCTTCACGAAGATGTGCGGTTATACCATCCGCACCCGCCTGTTCTGCTATTAAAGCCGCCTGGACTGGTTCCGGGTATTTGGTTCCCCTCGCCTGTCTTAACGTTGCCACATGATCGATATTAACGCCCAGCAAAATATTTTTAATTTTCATTCTTCACATATGTTTGATGATTTTAGCAATGGTCTCGCGACTTTTAAGCAACTTGCCTTGCAAATGAAAGTCGATCACCATTCTCATGATTTTTTTGGCTTGCAGTAACGATTCTTTATCTTTGAACTGACGGGAATGCAAAGCGTGCAAAGTGGCTCCATTGATTTCCCCGTTTACCGCTTCCCTAGCCCCCTGCTCAACGCTGAAATGGTATTTTCTTTCGGCCTCTACCAATTGCTGGGTTTGGCTGTCATAGCGCAAGTCCAAACCATAGCCCACCAACTCCAGCAAGTTAACTTCAAAACAGCGCAGACAGCTTTCTATATCATCTCCCTGTTGCAAAGCCAAAAGACTCTGCTGATAAAGCTCAAATACTTCAGGATGGGGATCGGATTGATGAAGAAAATGCGTTATGAGTTCGTTGATATAAAATCCGCAAAAAAGCGCTTTACCGTGAAGAGAATTGTCAGAAGCAGGGAACTGAGGTTCGGCATGGGACAAATAATATAATTCACCTCGCCCGGCACCAAAGGAAAGCAGCAAAGGAAAAAATGGCCTCAGCACACCCGCCATTTTCGATTTTGGCTTTCTAAGGCCTCTGGCCAGTAAAGAAATACGGCCAAAATCTCGCGTTAAAACGTCCGCAAGTAAACTCGTTTCCCCATAAGGCCAATGCCGGATTAAAAAACCTGGCTGCAGAGAGGCAAGCCTTTCACTCATTAAACCCTAAACTCTGCAAGGCTCGCTCATTATCAGACCAACCGTGTTTAACCTTGACCCAAAGTTGCAGATACACTTTTTGCCCAATCAGACGCTCTATGTCATGACGCGCATCGGTGCCTACATTTTTGAGCATCTCTCCTTGAGAACCGATGACAATTGATTTTTGAGAGTTCCGCTCAACCCAGATAATCGCGTATATTTTTGACAAGGTAGGATGCTCTTCATAGCGTTCAATCTCAACAGTCAGCGCATAGGGCAATTCATCACCCAAACGCCTTGTCAATTTTTCCCTGACAATTTCAGCGCATAAAAACCGCTCCGGTCTGTCTGTAATCTGGTCTGCAGGATAGATCAGCTCTCTCTCCGGCAATAATTTCATGACAAGGGAATCAAGCATCTGCAAATTAGTGTTTTTAAGCGCCGATATTGGAACGATATGCTCAAATAGGTAACGCGCCTGGGCTTCTGCAAAAAAAGCCAGCATCGTTTCTTTGTCTTTAACCTTATCCACTTTATTGACAGCGAGAATTGCTGGCAAACCGGCTTGTTTTAATTTGGCAAAAATAACGTCATCGTATTCCTGCCAGGCCAAAGCATCAATCAACCAGACCACAACATCAACACCCGCCAAAGTGGATTCTGCTGTTCTGTTCAGATAACGGTTAAGCGCTTTTTTCTCGTTATTATGCATACCCGGCGTATCCATATAGATAGCCTGGCCTTCATCGGTGGTATTGATCCCCAGAATCCGATGCCGGGTTGTTTGTGGTTTTCTTGAGGTAATGCTGATCTTCTGCCCCAGCAAATGATTCATCAAGGTAGATTTTCCAACGTTGGGACGACCCACTAAAGCAACATAGCCGCAATTCATTAATTATCTCTCTTTAGCAAAATCAACATTTGCTCTGCGGCATCCTGTTCGGCTCTCTTCCTTGAAACGCCTTTTCCAACTGAGAATTTATCCGTCAATTCGATAGAGCATTTGACTTTAAATGTTTGCTCATGAGGCAAACCTGACATGGATAAAAGCGAATATTCGGGCAAATTGAGCTTTTTGGACTGCATCAGTTCCTGCAACTGTGTTTTAGGGTCTTTTTGCCAGTTTTCCAGGGACAGGCAAGTAAACTTTTCGTCAAACATGGTCAAAATCCACTGTTTGCAGACTTCAATGCCTTGATCTTTAAAAAGTGAACCAATAATTGCTTCAAAAGCATCCGACAAAATAGAGTCGCGCCTGAACCCTCCGCTTTTCAATTCACCGGCACCTAAAATAAGATAATCACCCACATTATGTTTTCTCGCCACATCGGCTAAAGAACACTGGTTTACAAGACTGGCCCTGAGCCTGCTTAACACGCCTTCACTGGCCTCGGGAAAAATCTCATGCAGTTTCTCGGCAACAACGAAACCTAAAATGGCGTCACCCAAAAACTCCAATCGTTCATTATTTCTCGCCCCCACACTTCGATGCGTCAGCGCCATGACGAATAACTGAGGGTCATTAAATTTAAGGCCCAGTTTTTTACAAAGCACTTCCGGGTTTTTTATCACTCCTGACCTACCTCAATAATTTCATAAAAATTTACCAGCACACTCAAATTGCCGACTATGGGCTTAACGACTTCATATTCAATTTCAACTTTTAAATAGCTGCCACGGCGCGTAACAATGACATTGTCTTTAGTGACATCCGTAACGTAATTCATGTTAAAGCGCTTTTCCAGAGAGCTCCAGACTTCTTCCTTGGTCACCGTCTCAATATTTTCCATCTGTTCCACTCCTGTCAAAGCACTTTTCACTTTGCTGTGGTCTATATAAATGGGCGCAATTTTTAATACGAGCAACGTAATAAAGCCAATGAAACCCAGCAACAGCGTCAAAGTTATTAAGGTCAGACCGCTTTCGCGATTAGATGACAAGCTCATTAGATAACTCCTGAGTTAGATTTAAACTCATTAAGTGTAGTTTACTTAAGCACTGTACCAATTCGGTCAAAGCCAATACCTTTATTCTGCCAATCCCAACTCATCCATATAAAAAAGGCCTTGCCAACCAGATTGTCCTCGGGAACCGTTCCCCAATAACGACTATCGTTACTGTTATCGCGGTTGTCACCCATGACAAAAAAGTTCCCGTCAGGCACAACATAAACCCCTTCCACCGAAGGCGCGCCATTATGTATCAGAATACTGTGCTCAACCCCTTCAAGGTTTTCCTGAAAATGTTCAGCACCGGTCATTGACTGGCCTTGACCGACGCCGCGATACATACCCAGGGAGACTCGCTGAACTGGCGAACCGTTGACATAAAGATTTTTGTTGTAGTAAGCGATTTTGTCACCCGGCAAACCGATGATCCGTTTGATGTAATCGACGGTCGGTTCTTTCGGGTACCTGAAGACCACAATATCCCCCCTTTCAGGCTGATTCATATCAATGACTTTGGTATTGATGACAGGCAAACGAACACCGTACGTAAACTTGTTCACCAAAATAAAGTCGCCGATTAACAAGGTCGGCATCATGGAACCGGATGGAATTCTAAATGGTTCCACTAAAAATGAACGCAACACCAAAACGATCAATACGATAGGAAAAAAAGATCGTGCATATTCGACAATCAGTGGTTCGTTTTCAGGAAGCGGTTCTTTGTGCGTGTATTTGAGCAGCAAGATATAAGCGCCCCAGATAACACCCGTTACAACCGTTGCCATCAGCAAAAAAAAAGAGAAATCGAAATCCATGTTTAATTGATAGGTGATGAAAAGAAAATGGTATGGGCGGAAATTACTCTTTGTTAACCTGAAGAACCGCTAAAAAGGCTTCTTGAGGTATCTCAATGTTACCGACTTGCTTCATCCTTTTTTTGCCGGCCTTTTGCTTTTCGAGTAGTTTCTTTTTGCGCGTGATATCACCCCCGTAACATTTGGCAGTGACATTTTTTCTCAACGCTTTTACTGTAGATCGAGCAATAATCTTGGAACCTATTGCGGCTTGAATGGCTACTTCGAACATTTGGCGAGGTATCAGATCTTTCATTTTTTCGACCAGATCACGGCCCTTGATATGACTCATTTCGCGATGCACGATGATGGACAAGGCATCAACCTTGTCACCGTTGATCAATATATCCAATTTGACCAAATCGGCTTCTTGAAACCGGAGAAACTCATAATCAAACGATGCAAAACCCCGACTTGCCGATTTTAATCGATCAAAAAAGTCCAGTACCACTTCACTTAAAGGCAGCTCATAATGCAAGGAAACCTGACGTCCCACATACTGCATATCCTTTTGAGATCCTCTCTTTTCAATACACAATGAGATGACTGCACCTAAATAATCCTGGGGAACCAGAATATTTGCGCGAATGATAGGCTCTTTGATGGTACGGACCGTACCGGTATCGGGAAGTTTTGCAGGATTATCCACCATCAAAACTTCATCGTTATGCGTTGTCACTTCATAGACTACGGTGGGTGACGTGGTAATGAGGTCCACATCATATTCACGTTCCAAACGCTCCTGGATAATCTCCATGTGCAGCATGCCAAGAAAACCGCAACGAAAACCAAATCCTAGCGCTTGAGACGTTTCAGGCTCAAACTGCAATGCTGCATCATTAAGCCTGAGCTTGTTCAATGCTTCACGCAAATCCTCATAATCATCGGAGCTGACCGGATAAAGACCCGCAAAAACACGCGGCTGAACTTTTTGGAATCCGGCAACAGGTTCATCTGCTGGATTATCGGTCCAGGTTATGGTGTCTCCCACGGGAGCACCGTAAATATCCTTGATTGCGGCTACCATAAAACCGACTTCACCGGTTTTAAGTTCGTCCCGCTCTTGACGCTTTGGCGTAAACACACCGACTTTCTCAACCAGAAACGACTTGCCCGTAGACATGATCGTGATTTTCTGTTTTTTGCGGATACTGCCGTTAAATATTCTTACCAGCGAGACTACACCAAGATAACTATCAAACCATGAATCGATAATCAGCGCTTGTAGGGGCCCTTGCTCGTTGCCTTTGGGAGAGGGAACCAGTTCAATGATCTGTTCCAATACATCGTCCACACCTATTCCGGTTTTTGCACTGATTTTTAAGGCCGCATCGGCAGGAATGCCGATAACATCCTCAATTTCGGCAGCGACACGTTCCGGCTCGGCTGAAGGCAAGTCAATCTTGTTAAGCACAGGAACCACTTCAAGACCTTGCTCTATAGCGGTATAGCAGTTGGCTACGCTTTGCGCTTCAACGCCTTGTGCGGCATCCACAACCAGCAAAGCGCCCTCACACGCTGCGAGAGAGCGCGAAACTTCATAAGAAAAATCCACATGCCCGGGTGTATCGATAAAATTAAGCTGATAGGTTTCACCGTTTTTAGCAGTGTAAAACAAAGTCACGCTCTGTGCCTTGATGGTAATCCCGCGTTCGCGCTCAATATCCATGGAATCAAGCACTTGATTACCCATTTCCCGATCGGTGAGTCCTCCACAAATCTGGATAAACCTATCTGCTAAAGTCGATTTTCCGTGATCGATATGCGCAATAATGGAGAAATTTCTTATATTTTTTAAATCCACTGGTTACTTGTCTAGTTTAATTGCTAAAAATATCGGATTTCCGCGACGCTGGATCAAAACTGCAATTGATTTCCCGGCAGAAAGTTGACTGACTATCTTATCAAAATCAGCCACGTCACGGACGATATTATTATTGATCCGTAAAATCACATCACCACTTTGAATACCCGCTTGCGATGCCGGGCCTCTGGCAACCATCTGAACAAGAACGCCATTTTTAATGACTTGCAATTGCTCTCTTTGCTCATCGGTTAAATTAGTGACGGAAATTCCCAGACGATTAGTCGGCTTGGCTTCCTTTTTCTCAGCCGGTTGTTCACTTTCTTCTTCAGGCAGCAAGCCTACTTTAATCGGAATTGTTTTTTTCTCACCCTGACGAATCAACGTTAAGTTGGCTTTTTGATCGATGGGTGTCATGCCGACTATGGGCGGTAAGTCTCCGGACATCTCTATCGGGGTTCCGTTAAACTCGGTGATGATATCGCCAATCTGCAACGCCGCATCCTCTGCAGGACTTCCGGCAACTATTTTTGCAACCAATGCACCAACCGGTCTTTTCATTCCAAATGATTCGGCCAGTTCCCGGGTGACGTCTTGAATTTGAACACCCAACCAACCGCGAGACACTTTGCCTTTAGTTTTAATCTGATCTACGACATTCATTACCACATCCATTGGAATGGCGAAAGAAAGCCCCATAAAACCGCCTGTACGGCTATAGATTTGGGAATTTATGCCGACCACTTTACCGTCCATATTAAAGAGCGGACCGCCCGAATTACCAGGATTTATCGCAACATCGGTTTGAATGAAAGGCACATAGTTCCCACCCGGCAAACTCCGGCCTTTAGCGCTTACGATACCTGCCGTCACTGATTGCTCAAAACCAAATGGCGAGCCTATCGCCAATACCCATTCTCCCACTTGCAACTGTTCCTGAGATCCGATAACAACAGCCGGTAAATCCGTAGCCTCAATTTTCAATAAAGCCACGTCAGTCCGGGCATCTGAACCAATCAACTTGGCAGGTACTTCTCGGCGATCAGATAGTTTTACGATGATTTCATCAGCATTATTGACAACATGGTGGTTAGTTAGCACATAGCCATCGTTGGAAATCACAAACCCGGACCCTAATGAGTTAGCTTCACGCGGCGCCATGCCTCCGCCCGGCCCTTGAAGGAAATGCTTTAAGAATTCTTCCATTTCCGGTGGAATGCCCTCCGGTAACTGAGGCATTTCTGTGGTTCCTGCCATCTCATTTTCAGGCATTTTTTGTTTTGTGCTGATATTGACGACAGCTTTACCATTTTCTTTGACCATGACGGTGAAATCCGGCAGCTGAGCAACCGCTGATTGCGCAACCATAAAGATCGACAAGAAAATTCCGTAACGATTTTTGAGCATAAAACCTCCGGGTAGACTCAAATAAAAAATTCAGCGCTGTCCCCGTGTAGGGTTAGACCAGCTAATTCTGTTTCTGTGGGGATTTAGACGTCTAAAGAATACAGCTAAAATTTTAGAATCCAAATGATAATGCGTAGAAAGGGGGTGTCGAAACACTCAAAAGCACTGCCGCGTTGAGTCGGGAACAATTTGAGTGTCATTTTCATCAGCAATCAGAGAACCCATCTTTTCTGTTATCTGAAAAACGGATGGCGATTTAGTCAGAACGGAGCCTGACACCTTCAGCTATGAGCTTTACAGCAGCCGGAGGCACCTCGCCCATCACGGTAAGCAGGTAATCATCAACTAGCCGACTGAATGAATTAACTGTGCCGGATGAACTAGCGCCTAACGCCATCTTTTCATTTTTTTGTTCCAGATAAACGGACACCGATGAAAATCCATCACTCAACAATAAATGTTCAACGGGTTGGTCTGCATCACTCATATTAAGCTGAATGTAAAATTGAGGATTAAATCCACCCGGCACTTGAGTCAACTCAAATCCGGCCTGATCAAAAGGCATGGGCATTCGATCATGGATATGCTGAATTTCCCGCCCGGGAAAGCTGGCGTTGACATCAACTAAGGGCAGTGATTTTTCCAGTATCATTTCTGTAAAGACCACTTGCTCAATCGTTTTGTTGTTTTGATCGTACACTTCAATTTTCAAAGGCAAAAACTGCTGCTTTTCTACCCAGATCCGCCTGGCATACCTGAAAGCGTCTTTAGGCTTGATATCCAATACTCTCGCCGTCAAAAGAGCAACCTGCTCTTCACCCGAAAAAGCCAAGTCATAATATTCTTCAATGCCGTCCATACGCTCCGGCAAATCCATTAGAAATGAACGAGCGGACGGCCTGTGATCAACGACCACCCTGGAAGTAGATTCAAAGAAACAGCTGACCTTATCTGCATCCCGGATAACTTCATGCATGGGAGAGTTTAACGTAATAAGACGCTCCTGATTTTGCCCTTCAATTGAAGCATGAGAATATTTGAGTGTGTTTAATTTTCCATTTCTTAGGAATGCTACGGTACCGTGGTAATTCAGCAAGTCCATGGCTTGCTGCATTTTCATCAGGGTTTGGCTGGGTGAAGGCTGAAGTTCATCCGCGAAAACATTTGCCGCAGCCAGGATCAGAATAAGACTAAACAGTTTTAACACGAGGTTATTCCTGGCTGTAACTCACGATTCGAGCGTAAGGTTGACGTTCAAATCCCCCGTCAATATAACGGGTACTATTATGAGCTTGAAGGTATTCTGCAAAACGTGACACGGATGAATGAACTGTCCCCGCCTTTGTTTCCAGAGGCCTGTCTGAAGGAATCACAGGTCGAGATGCCTGGGCCAAAGAGTTTAAGGGTTCTGACTCAGTGTTTGAGGCAATTAGCAGACTAGGCTTATTAAGGGATTCAGACGAACTGTAGCTTAGAAACCCCTGAGAAACCAAGACAGCCAGCAAAGCAACAGATGCCGCTAAAGCGGAAAGTCTTATATTGGGGTTAAACACCGACTTTCGTTTTGGCAACAAGTATACAGGTTCTTTATGAATTGCCTGATTTACCCGGGCTGCGAAATCACAATCAACCGACAGAAAAACATCCGATTTAATGGCATGACCTATCGTTTCATAGCGGCTTAATTTTGCCTGCAAAACCGGGTCTTGCTTCATCTTTTTAAGAAGGACGAGCGCCTCTTCTTTGTCTAAATCATTGTCAATTAATTGAGAAATTTTTTGATTCAGTTCTTCAATCATTAAAGGCCACCGTTATCCCAATAAAGGGTTCAATTTACTATCAATTGCCTCACGAGCTCTAAAAATACGTGAACGCACTGTACCTACCGGACAATCCATTGCCTCAGCTATTTCCTCATAGCTCATGCCCTCAAATTCCCGCAGAGTGATTGCGATGCGCATTTCTTCAGGTAATTTCTCTATCGCTGATCTGATTGTTTCTATAATTTCATCATTCAATAACATTTGTTCCGGCGTATCCAGACCTTTGAGCTCATTAATATTGTGGACTTGTTCTTCGTCATCAATATCCAGTTCACTGTCTGAACCACGTCTCGTTCTGGCGACCAAATAATTTTTTGCCGTATTGATGGCAATCCGGTATAGCCAAGTGTAAAAAGCGCTGTCGCCTCTGAAGTTTGCCAATGCGCGATAAGCTTTTATGAATGTTTCTTGAGCAACATCCTGAGCTTCGCTTTGATCTTTGACATAACGATTAACCAATTGAATGATTTTATGCTGGTATTTTATCACCAACAAATCATAGGCAGACTTGTCACCCTGCTGCACACGCAGCACCAAGTCTTGATAAAGCTCTTCGCTGTTCCCTGTTTTATTTTTCACAGCATTCTAAATTCATTCAAATAGACCAAACCAAACCGTACAAGTTCTATGGATACAAAAAAAATTGCTATCGGTAAAAAAAACGTTATTATCCATGAACCTTAGCATTCGAGCTATACGGGTTTAAATACTTCTCGTAAAAAAATTATCAGTAATGTCAGAAAGTAACAACATTCAACAAAACTATGATGTGCTTATAATCGGTAGTGGCGCTGCGGGGCTAAGCCTGGCGCTTAAACTGGCTGATCATACGCGCATTGCCATCTTATCAAAGTTTACGGTGTCTGAGGGAAGTACTGCTTATGCGCAAGGCGGAATTTCAGCAGTACTGGATGCGCAGGATTCTCTGGAATCCCATATCGCTGACACGCTGGATGCTGGTGCGGGGCTATGCGACCCGGAAATAGTGAAACTCACCGTCACCCATGGCAAAGAATCGATCGAGTGGCTAAAAAGCCAGGGAGTCGCATTTACCGAGGAACAGTCCAGCAGCGGAGAGACGCAGTTCCATTTAAACCGCGAGGGCGGCCATTCTCACCGGCGTATTGTGCACACAGCCGATGCCACGGGTAAAGCCGTATCAGAATCGTTAGTCAGCCGAGCCAAGCAACACCCGAATATTACGATTTTTGAACACCACAATGTCATTGATCTGATTACAACCCCTAAATGCGGCAAAGCACCTGACCGGGTGATTGGAGCCTACGTCCTGGATGTTAAAGCCGGAAAAGTCAAATCAATTGCAGCCCGCATTTTTGCCCTGGCAACCGGGGGCGCCAGCAAAGTCTATCTATACAGCACCAATCCTCAAATTGCTACCGGCGATGGCATTGCATTGGCTTGGCGGGCAGGTTGCCGGATCGGTAATATGGAATTCATGCAATTCCATCCGACCTGTCTTTATCATCCGCTAGGCCGCTCTTTCCTGATTAGTGAGGCGGTCAGAGGTGAAGGCGGAAAGTTAATCCTGCCCGACGGCACCCGGTTTATGGCAAGATTCGATAAACGGGAAGAACTGGCACCGAGAGACATTGTTGCCAGAGCGATTGATCACGAGATCAAGAAACGCGGAATTGATTGCGTTTATCTGGATATCAGCCACAAGTCCAGCTCGTTCATATTGGAGCATTTCCCGAATATTTATGATACGTGCCTGAAGCTGGGTATTGATATTACAAAACAACCGATACCCGTGGTTCCCGCCGCCCATTACACTTGCGGTGGCATTGTCACCGACCAAAACGCACGCACAGATATCAGCAATCTTTATGCTGTGGGCGAAGTGGCTTTTACGGGCTTGCACGGCGCAAATCGCATGGCCAGCAATTCGCTGCTGGAGTGCCTGGTATTTGCTGAGCAGGCAAGCCGCGATATACTAAAAAACCTAGCCGCAACTCCGGCTGTTGTTGCCATTCCTGAGTGGGACGAATCGAAAGTTGGTGATTCGGATGAAGAAGTCGTGGTTTCCCATAATTGGAACGAACTCAGAAACTTTATGTGGGACTATGTCGGCATAGTCAGAACAGATAAACGCTTGAGCCGCGCCATGCGTCGTATTGAACTGCTTAAAAGCGAAATCACCGAATACTACAGTCACTTTAGAGTCACCAGCGATTTACTGGAACTTCGGAATCTGGTGATTGTAGCGGAGTTGATCATTCGCTGCGCCCAGCAACGTAAGGAAAGCCGGGGCCTCCATTACACGCTGGATTATCCGGAAGCAGATAACTCTAAACCGGCGGTGAACACCCTGTTAACGCCCGACAATTTACTCCCCCGGAATTAAGGATACCCGTAAACCGGATACAGGTAATCCTATCCGGCTTAACGTTCCTCTGCCCTGGAAAGCTCGACAAAACCGTGCAAGCCCCGTTTGGATTTAACGGACAGCCACTCTTTAAGCAGCAGAATCTCTTCAGTTTCCTCCAGCTCATCTATGCTTTTTTTCTTTTTTAGTAGCCGAAATGCCGTTTCCAGCACTTTATAACGGTCACCGGTAATGCCGGCCCGTCGTAATCCTATGGTATTGAGACGATAATGCCGGGCTGGGCGGCCACCAATCAGCATAAAAGGTATCACATCCATATTAAGACCGGTGGTACCTTGTACGATCGCGTAGGCACCGATTCGACAAAACTGATGCGCCACCACCGAGCCGCCCATAAATACTTTATGACCTACCTCGACGTGACCGCCAATCGCGACATTATTTGCAAATATGGTGTTGTCCCCAATGACACAATCGTGTGCGACATGGCTGTTATTCATAAAATAGCAGCCTGAACCAATCCGCGTTTCACCCTTTTCTTTAGTGGCTCGGTGCGCGGTAAACCCCTCTCTGAATACATTATTATCGCCAATAGCCAGCCAGGTAACAGTTTCCGGCTTAAAACCAAGATCCTGAGGCAAGTCGCCCAACACAGCGTGTGGATGCAAAACATTTCCTGAACCCATTTTGACATAGCGCTGCACAACGGCGTGCGCGCCTATTTGACAGCCGGGACCGATTTGAACATCATCTTCAATCACGGCAAAAGGACCCACTATGACATCGTCAGCCAAATGGGCTTTATCGGCTATATACGCAGTTGGATGAATCAATTTTGCCATTCGCATTATCCTCTGGGGTGAAATTTTTCATGTAAATCTTTTAAACGTTCACGGGCAATATGGGTGTATATCTGTGTCGTCGATAAGTCCGAATGCCCCAACAGCAACTGCACGACGCGCAAATCAGCGCCGTGATTCAACAAATGCGTAGCAAAGGCATGACGCAGCGTGTGAGGCGATAAATCCTTAGTGATTCCGGCCTGCTTTGAGTGGCGTTTGATAATATGCCAAAAAGCCTGTCGTGTCATGCCTTCAGCGCGTTGCGTCACAAAAAGGAACTCACAACGGCGTTCCTTCAGCAACTGCGGTCGGGTCATTTCACAATACTCTTGCAACCAAGTCATGGCTTCTTCGCCTACCGGCAACAAACGCTCCTTATTGCCTTTCCCGGTAATGCGCACCACACCTTGCCTGAAACTGACTTGTTCCAATCTTAACCCGACCAGCTCCGATACCCTCAACCCTGTCGCATAAAGCATTTCCAACATGGTTCTGTCCCTGTGCCCAAGGACATGGACAGTCTCCGGCGCATTAAGAAGACGCTCAACATCCTGCTCCGAGAGTGATGTCGGCAATTTTCTGCCGATATAGGGTAAATCGATAAGCGAGGTTGGGTCGATAACAATGTGATTTTCTCTTAGCAGGTAACCATAAAACTTCCTCAGACTGGACAGAATGCGCGCCGTAGAGCGGTTACCAATACCTTGTTTATAGCGGTAGGCTAAAAAAGCTGAAATATCATCAGACTTAACCTCTATCAGAGATTTTTCTTTTAACCATTTGGAAAAAATCTTTAAATCGCTGCCATAAGCAGACAAGGTATTTTCACTCACGCCTTGTTCAGCCCACAGCATGTCAAGAAACGTGTCGATTAAATCAAGAGACATTTTTAAACATGGCTTCGGCCGCTATTAGCTTTCGCTTGATTGCCACTAAATCGCCTTGAGTTTCTCCGCTATATCCGCCCAAACCATGAGCCGCAACGATGCGGTGACACGGAATAATTAAAGGATAGGGATTTTTTTTGCAGGCATTACCAATCGCTCTGGCCCCTGAACCCATTTGCAACGCCAAGGCTTTATAGGTCATTGTGTGTCCAAAGGGAATTTTGAGCAATTCCTGCCAAACTTTAAATTGATAGCACGTTCCTTGCATGAGTAATTTGAGGCTTGTTGTTTTATCCGCTTGCTGCCAGCACGCCAGCCAATTAGATGACATCGTTGCATCAGCCTGCTGCTTAGTCAGCGGATCGGCACTTAACACCCAGTCAGCAGAAACTATCACATCTCCCCGCCGGTCAATTTTCATATCTGCAAAAGGGAGATTTATTATCTGGGAGTCCTGCAAACCTTCTGCCGTATCAACCCATTCAACACAAAACGTCATGACAGTTAAGAGTAAGTAAGGAATTAATGATTTGTCGCCAACAAAAAAGGCAGCCTAGGCTGCCTTTTTTCGGTGTTTCGATGCCGAATCAAATTTTTTCTTTGATTCTAGCCGCTTTACCTGTCAAGTCACGCAAATAGTACAACTTAGCACGGCGGACAGCACCGCGTCTTTTAACCTGCACTTCGCTGATCAAATGACTGTGGGTTTGAAAAACCCGTTCAACACCTTCACCGTGTGATATTTTTCTGACGGTAAACGATGAATTGAGACCGCGATTGCGTTTAGCAATTACGATACCTTCGAAAGCCTGTATTCTTTCCCGCTCGCCTTCTTTTACTTTAACTTGTACAACAACGGTATCACCAGCGCCGAACACGGGTATGTCCTTTCTCAGCTGTTCCGCTTCCAAAACATCTATAATATTACTCATTACCACACCTTAAATTATTCAATTCCACAATAAATTCTTCCAGCAGTTTGCGCTGCATTTCATCTAATGGCTTGTTTTTCAACAAATCCGGACGCTTAAGCCAAGTTCGCCCCAATGCCTGCTTGGTGCGCCACCGCTCGATATCCGCATGATTGCCACTCAATAAAACCGCCGGTACGCTATCCTCATCAATTTTCTCAGGTCGCGTGTAATGAGGAAAATCAAGCAACCCGTCCATGTGCGAGTCTTGCTTTGCAGACTCTTCATCCCCCAAAACACCCGGCAACAAACGTGTAATACCATCCACCACAATCAGCGCAGCCAGTTCGCCGCCGCTGATCACATAATCACCTAAAGACCACTCTTCGTCACAAACATGTTGAACAAAGCGTTCATCAATCCCTTCGTAGCGGCCGGCAATCAGGATCAATTGATCCAATTCCACCGCTTGCGTTAACAAACTCTGACTGATCGGTCGTCCCTGCGGGCTTAAGTAGACCACTTTGAGTTTTTTATTTTTCTGTTCGGCTTTTATAGCGTTGACCGTATCGAACAAAGGTTGGTATTTCATAACCATCCCCGGTCCACCGCCATAAGGCCTATCGTCTACCGTCCGATACTTGTCTAAAGTAAATTCTCTTGGATTCCAGGCTTTTAAACTTACCAGTCCGCTCTGAATGGCTTTGCCAGTCACACCATAACCTGAAGCACCGATAACCATCTCGGGGAACAACGTTATGATGTCAAATCGCATGTCTAAAGCTAAAAATCCGGATCCCAATTTACTATAATCTGACCGTCTTCAAAATTGACTTTGATGACATAATCATTCATGACAAACGGGATTAACCGTTCTCTGTCTCCGATAACAACCAGCACGTCGTTTGCCCCGGTTTCCAGCAAATGATCAACCAAACCTAAATCTAAACCTTCAGTAGTGAGCACTTTCAAACCAACAAGATCGGTCCAGTAATACTCATTTTCGTCCGGTTCAGGCAGTTGACTACGATCAACAGAGATTTTCGAACCCAAAAGCGCTTCAGCATCTTCTCTGGTATTGACGCCTTTGATATGAGCGACAACTGTTTTTCCTTGCCTTTGCCCTTCTACAAACTCTACGGATCGACTGTCACCACCCTTAGTTAAAGCCAAAGGAGAATAGGTCAGAATATTTTCACGCGGGTTCGTAAACGAGAATATCTTTACCCAGCCTTTTAAACCAAAAACGCCGGATATTTCACCGACATCGATTGAATAAGACTTAGACAAATTTTAAGCTGCTGCTTTTTTTGCGTTTTTTATCAAGCTGGCAACGCGCTCAGAAGGCTGTGCGCCTCTTGCTTGCCAAAATGCAATACGCTCAACATCCAACTGTAATTTTTGCTCATTACCGCGAGCGATAGGATTAAAAAAGCCTACACGTTCGATGTAGCGTCCATCACGGCTACTTCTACTGTCAGTCACTACAACTTGATAGAAAGGGCGATTTTTAGCGCCACCTCTTGAAAGACGAATGGTTACCATCTAGTTTCCTCGAAACATTATTCAAAAAATTAATCGCACTATTTTACGCATTTTTAGAAATATGTGAAGGGCTAAATTTCTAAACAGGCTTTTGGTACGGAATATTACTCTATCTTGCTCAAACGCTCACTCATTGCGAACGCTTGATGTATCACCTACATTTTCATACCGCGCATATTGGATTTCAATCCACGAACCATATTGGCCATATTGCCCTTTTTGAATCGTTTCATCATTTTTTCCATCATTTTATGCTGCTTGAGAATACGATTGACGTCCTGCAACTCTTGCCCGCATCCGTCTGCAATTCGCTTTTTGCGGTTACCCTTGATTAAATCAGGGTAGCGCCGCTCTTTCATTGTCATTGAATTAATAACGGCGACTTGCCTTGCTATGTCTTTATCCTTAACTTTTTCTTTCATTTCTTTCGGAATATCGCTCATTCCCGGCAATTTTTCCAGCATGGATCCTACGCCACCCATTTTTTGCATTTGCACTAACTGCTCGCGCAAATCTTCCAGATCAAAACTTTTACCTTTTTGCAGTTTTTTGGCGAGCTTCTCGGCATTGGCTTTATCAACCTTTTGCTCAATTTCTTCAATCAAGCCCAGGATGTCGCCCATCCCCAATATACGCGAGGCCAAGCGATCAGGGTAAAAAGGCTCAAGCGCATCGGTTTTCTCACCCACCCCGATAAACTTGATGGGTTTACCTGTGATATGCCGGATTGATAATGCAGCACCGCCTCTGGCATCACCATCAGCCTTGGTCAAGATCACACCGGTAAGCGGTAGAGCATCATTAAACGCTTTGGCCGTATTTGCAGCATCCTGGCCGGTCATACTATCGACAACAAACAAGGTTTCGATAGGATTGATCGCCGCATGCAAGGCCTTGATTTCAGCCATCATTTCGTCATCGACGTGAAGACGACCTGCGGTATCGACTATGACCACATCCAGAAATTTCTTCTTGGCCGCCTCAATTGCATTGCGGGCAATATCTACCGGATTTTGAGAAATATCGCTCTCAAAAAACGTCAAATCCAGATCATTAGCCAATGTTTCCAATTGCTTGATCGCCGCTGGACGGTAAACGTCAGCACTGACAACCCCGACTTTTTTCTTTTTGTTCAACTGCAGCCAGCGGCCTAACTTGGCAACCGTTGTCGTCTTACCCGCACCCTGTAATCCGGCCATCAGTATGATAGCGGGAGGGGTCATTTTCAGATTAAGCTCTTCATTAGCCTCACCCATCACCTTGACGAGTTCCGCTTGAACCAGCTTAATCAAAGCCTGGCCTGGCGTTAAACTGGTTTGAACCTGCTGGCCTAGAGCGCCCTCTTTAACCCGTTCGATAAAATCGGTTACTACCGGCAAAGCAACATCGGCCTCTAAAAGCGCCATGCGAACTTCGCGCAACGTCTCTTTTATATTGCTCTCAGTCAGCTTTCCCTGACCTTTGACTTTTTTTAGCGTACTACTTAATCGATCGGTTAAATTATCAAACATGGCTGCGTCTACACCTTCAGAAATGAGTCATATGCCTATACGTAAATGCGCTAGGACTATTCAGCTCGATATATTAACATAACGTAACGAATACTACTTTTGATTTGTTTAATCATTGCAAGTCCTGGGTAATTAAGCAAAATAAGTGACCGCAAAATCCTGTAGTACAAACTGATTGGGTTAAGACATAAAATGGGCTCTGTCTGAATTAAGGCCTGAGTGTTAAAGTTGAGTAATGCCGTCATTTCGGCTGGGATTGGCGAAATCCAGGCAACATGAATAGCTAGGCTTACCCTCCAGGGCACTGGATGCCCGTTTCCAGACGGGCATGACGGGCTTATGGATTAGCTTAAACAGCTTGCTAATCAGGATTTACATTATGCTTATTCCTTGGCTTTACAGAACAACAACATTGACAACCTGACACAAAGCACACTTATGGCCGCCCTATTAACCGGTATTTTATCCATCCTGGGTTATCTATCCGCCACATTTCTTTTACTAAAAGACTTGTTCAAAGCAAAAATCCGGCGTCCCTTTTTAATCATTGCCTGGATAGCTGTCTCACTCCATGCGATCAACATCGCTTTAGTCACGGATAAACATCAAGGGTTTAATTTCAGCTTCTTTAGTACGGCCTCATTAATTTCACTGTCAATCGCCATACTTTTACTGATTGCGGTATTGGACAAACCCGTGGAAAAACTGGGTATTGTTATATTCCCACTGGCATCCTTGATGCTTGGACTTGAAATAGTGATGCCCGAGGCATCATTCACGGCAGTGTCATATAGCTGGCAAATGTCTACGCACATACTTACATCCATCATGGCGTTCAGCCTGCTCAACATTGCCGCGCTTCAGGCCGCGCTGTTGGCCATTCAAGATCAACAGTTACGCAGTCACCATCCCAGAAAACTGATAAGGTCATTACCGCCATTGCAAGCAATGGAGTCATTACTATTTCAAATGATTGGTTACGGACTTTTGTTTTTATCCGCGTCGCTTCTGACCGGATTTATTTTTATTGAAGATTTGTTTGCACAGCACTTGGTCCATAAGACCGTACTCTCTATCCTTGCCTGGATCATTTTTTCGTGCCTTTTGATTGGACGTTCACGTTATGGCTGGCGGGGAAACACCGCCATTCAATGGACTTTGATAGGATTTATTCTGCTGCTGCTAGCTTATTTCGGCAGCAAACTGGTATTGGAACTGATACTCAAAAAACACTAAGGCTCGCCTTGCCCATAGGCTTTAGCCGCGGCGCGCCCCTTTTTCATCTGTGTCATTTGATCATTGAGAGAATGCATCTGATCCTCGCTCAAAGCAATCACTTGATCCAACAGCGAATTAATTTTGATAATGAGCGACTGATCATTTTGAGTCGGGACGAACTCCTGATTGAAGACCGATTGAATCGTTTCGCGCTGTAACGTTTCGAGTTGGTTTAACTGCCCCCACTCCTGCTGCAAAGCAAGCATCAGCATTTGCTCCGTCAAATCAAGTGCATGCTCTAAGGTAAATGGACTCATACCTACCCAACAGGAAATAACAAGCTAAACACTGATGGCATCCCAGGCAGACTTTACATCCCTCAGCAAGCTACTCACTTCATCAAGAATCTCTTCGTCATTTTTGATATTTGCCTCAAGCAAACGGCGCTCCATGTATTCATAGAGATTATCGAGATTGACGGCAATATCACCCTGACTCAAATCCAAACTCGAACGTAATCCACCCAGAATAGCTATGGCACGACTGATACTTTCACCTTTGGTCGCAATTTCATTGCGTTGAATGGCCCCTTTGGCGACGGCAATTTTCTGCAATCCGCCCTCATAAAGCATTTGAATTAACCGGTGCGGACTGGCGCCATCAATTTCAGAAGCCATTCCGGACTTATAACTATTAACTGCGTATTTTCTGGAACCCATATTCATGTCGATCTTCCTTCAAGTAACTTTTCGATGCCTTAATTATCGGCAGCCCTTTCATTTCTTGAATAGTCCAAATAAAAAAAGCCGAAATAAATCGGCTTTTTTTGGAGAGTATAAGACCGCTTAACCTTGAAGTAAACTCATAACATTTTGGGTTTGCGCATTAGCCTGACTCAACATCGCGGTACCGGCTTGTTGCAAGATCTGATTTCGAGTCATTTCCGTCGTTTCTTTGGCAAAGTCGGCATCACGTATTCGAGAATTCGCAGCAGCCAGGTTTTCTGCGACGTTATCAAGGTTTCTAATCGTCATTTCGAATCGATTCTGCGCAGCACCTAACACCGCTCTTAAACTGTCAACCTGATTAATCGCACTGTCTACCGATTTCATCAATTGGTTTGCACCCTGAACTGTAGTGACGTCTGCATTAGCTATAGTGCCGATGGCCTGGACATTTTGTTGGATTCCTCGCCCTGTTGATACAGAGGAAGCCGGATCTAAACCGATTGAGGCCATTGTTGTTGTTGATGCACCACTCGCTGATATTGTATCCGAGGCCGAAATTGTTACCTGGCCCGAAACCCTCAAATCAATTGGCTCCCTGAAGTCATATCCTTCATTACCCCCAATACCATTAACTGCTCCTCCACCGCCATTAAATAGCAAGTTTGCTTCAGTTTTACTTTTGGTCTGTAAAATGATATCTCTTCCATCTTCAGCGACCAGATTGAGTCTTCCATCCTTATCAATACTGGCAACCACACCAGTAGCATTAGTTTTAGCATTAATGGCATTAACCAAAGAACCGTCTGAATCCTTAACCTTAATATCAACAGGCCCAATACTTACACCATTGATTTTTAAACCATCATGATCAATTCTGCCGACCCCGACATATGAGAATTCAACAGAAGGCATACCACTGGTTCCAGCAACACTAGTACTGACATCTCCAGAAGTAGCGTCACCAATTGAAAATTCGGTACGTGCGGTCGCATAAACACCCTCTAATACAATCTTTCCAGCTGCATCAACCTGCTCCATTTCCCGAATAGAATTAATTCGGGAAGCAATATCTTTGGCGACTCCTGTTCCATAATTTAAATTATTGCTATCGACAAGATCGCCACTCGCAAACTGAACAATGCTGCCTCCATAACGAGTTTCGGCAATATCAACTAACTGAGCCCCACCTCTAACGCTCAGATTTACATCACCAAGCTTTACCGCATTTCCAGAAGCGGCGGTGCTACTTGCGGTGGTGACACCAATATTGCCAGATACGTCACCTGACAAAGCAACTCTTGTTCCTACCGTTTGAACCGCGCCCGGCTGCTGACCTAAAGCACTCGCTCTCATATCACCCATATTGACAGCTAATTGCTGACCGGCATTTGCTCCAATCTGAAAATTGAAGACCTTATTGCTTCCGTCCAGTAGACTTTTGCCATTGAACTGAGTGGTAGTACCAATACGGTTTATTTCACTGACAATTTGATCAATTTCTAACTGAATGGATTGACGGTCGCTGGCTGAGTTGGTGTCATTGGCAGACTGCACCGCTAATGTACGCATTCGCTGCAGGCCGTTTGATACTTCATCTAATGCTCCTTCAGCGGTTTGCGCCAAAGAAATTCCGTCATTCGCATTTCGAGAAGCCTGGTTTAAGCCATTGATTTGGGCTATAAAGCGATCCGAAATCGCAAGACCGGCAGCATCATCCTTGGCACTGTTAATACGCAAACCGGAAGACAACCGTTGCATACTGGTCTGTAAAGCCGATTGTGACTTGTTCAAATTCCGTTGCGCTGTCAACGCGGGTATATTGGTGTTGATAATTTGTGGCATGGTCTTTCTCCCATTTGCATTCGCAATGTCAAATAACTTTCGCTATTTAATTTGTAATTTCATCCCAACACCGCGAATGCGGCTTAGAATTGAGTCACATAGACATATACATTAGCCATGCCAAATTATATTTAATTATTTAATTCAATTAGATACAGACTTTTTTAAATCAAACACAGAAAATCAAACATATCCCAGTCAATTTTTTGACCTGCTGTATTAAATCCTTTTCTCTAATTCTACATAGTCAGATTCAAGAAATCGCCGTCAAGCCGCAGGGATGCGGGCATCCAGTCCCATGGATGATCTGCTTTGATCCATCCTTTGGACCTGGATTCGCTTACGCGGTCTACCGGCTACGGCTATCGCCCGAAGCCAACTAAGTAGAAGATCAAGATCGAAATGCGGAATCTAAAAACAGAGGACTATTGAAAAGCGGAAATGAGATAGAACAGCAATTATTTGCCTAGACAGCGGCAAATAATTACCGCTTTGCGAGAATGCTATTAAAAACAAGCGAAAAAACAAGATTGTTTTCGCGTTAGCATTTGAAAGGACATCGACGCCGTCATCCCGGCAATCCGTGCCGGGGCGACACCAACTATTATCGCGAACATAGACTTCAAGCGGTCATATTTAAATATTGCTTAAAACTTATGATTTAGAAATAGCTCAGTATCGATAGAGGGGAAAAACAAGCAACAAAACTAAGATCATACTCCTTAGGTTGCGGTTGGCGCAGCAATTCCCATTTTAAAACCTTACGTTTTTCTAGGTATTTGATTTTCTCCATAGAGCATGAACCGCATCAAATGCTGCCAATTATCAAAAGGCATAAATTGAAGTAAGGTTCGGAATTGTTCGA
>Ga0208244_100179_pt1 | contig 80319 bp, 63 predicted proteins | sample SubbioCR12Aug_5A_FD_184828 | JGI IMG/M metagenome (GOLD analysis project Ga0208244, IMG submission 184828) | Serpentinite rock and fluid subsurface biosphere microbial communities from McLaughlin Reserve, California, USA - CR12Aug_5A (SPAdes) | ecosystem: Environmental > Terrestrial > Deep... | reverse complement strand
ATATTACTGTGCTTCTGGTAGCCATAGCTGCAAAACGTTCCGGGCATGATGATAAAATTCGTTTCGTCAAATCATTCATCCCTACCCTATCCCATGAGGCTTCAAAACGAATTTTGTGAAGCCCTATATAGCCAAAGGAAGGTATCGGAATTGCCGATTTCGAAGTTTTAAGATTGACTTTTTTATTGAATTTCAATAGCATAATCTGTATCATAAGAAAATTAAAGGTTTTTCTTTAAGTCTCAAGAAGGACTTAATTTCTTCAAAGACGGTAGAATGAAATCTTTCATTAAACCCCCAACAACTTCAAGAAAGAGAAGCCGGGCTTCAATATTTTGGTCCCGTACTTCTCTTTTTCTCCTCTCTATTATTCTACTCACCTCCCTTCTAACTGGGCATGCTTTTTCAGAGGATAAGCTTGCTGTATTTATTGTCATGGACGCTTCGGGCAGCTTGAAACAAACTGATCCACGAGGGGCCCGGAAAATAGCCGCAGGAATATTCGTCAATTTACTCGAACCCACAGATATGATTTCAATTATCGAATTTGAAAAAGATGCGAAAGTTCTCCTGCCTTTAACGGCCGCTTCGGAAAAGAAAAAAGCAATCGAAGTGATTGAAAAAATTGGCGAAACCGGAGAATTTACAGATTTCCGAAAAGCACTGGAAGTGGCATCAAAAGAATTGGAAAAGGTGAAAGATGGAAAGATATCAAAAATGGTCGTTTTCTTCACCGATGGTATCCTGGAACCCGATCTTACAGATCCCATCTATAGACCCTATAACAGGGAATACTTAAAAGAGATTGGACATGCAAAACAGGCTTCCCAACGTCAAACCATAAGAAATAAATTTACAGAATTGGTGATTCCCAAGGCAGAAAGAATAATTCATGAAGATGTCCTTCCAGGGATAATGGAAAAGGGGGCCGAGGTTTATGCTATTGCTTTAACCGATAAAGCAAATACAATTCTCTTGAGAGACATTGTGGATAAGACCACAAGGCATCCGGAGGAAAATCACTTCTTCCTCGCGAATAGTTATCGTGATTTAACGAAGCAGTTTATTAAGGTTCTGGGGTGCCGGAGGCCAATATTTATTGCCTATGAACGGGACGGCGTCGTGAAAGGGTTCCATAAAGAGAACGTTTTCTTGGACCCCTATATTCAGAATGTAAATTTCAGTCTGATTGCTGATCATAGAGGCATTGATATCGAACTCTCAAATCCTTCGGGAAAGAAATTCCCGTATTCCACTGAAATCGGCGGGGTTTTTTACGATTTCTCAGATATTCCTTTTGAGGCCGGGGAATGGGGAGTCCAGCTCAAGGGTGAAGGGAAATTTACGCTTTTAGCCATGGCCAAATCAAAGATCGAAATTGATGTCAAAGGCCTGAGAAAGATCTATAAATGCAAAGATCCGGTTGAATTGACAATCCGACTTTTGAGCGACGGTAAATTCCTCCCCGAGGAGAATTTTGGTGCTTTGGACTATTCTATTTCCCTCCGAAACCCGCTGGGGAAGGAAATAGAATCTAAGACACAGAAGCAGAAAGGTGAATTTAAATTTTTTTATAATCCTGATATTCAGGGAAACTACCATCTTTCTGTAGAGCTCAAGGCGAAGGATAAACAGAGCAGGGAGATATTGCCAAGACCGAGTAAGGAATTGAGCTTCCAGGTTGAAAGAGCCCTTTTCATTACTCCCAGAGAGATCTATTTCGGAAATTATTTACTGGGAGGGAAGAAGATTGTCAGAAAGGTTGATATAGAGTCCTGCCTTGAGGAGAGGATTGAAATGGAGGGTGAGATTTCAAAGATTACTTGTTCAAACAAATACTTTAATAGCAAAGATAGTTCCAGGACTCCCCAAATCAATCTAAACAAATTTAGCCTCGATGCGGGTAGTAAGAAAACGGTTGATATTGGACTTGAGCTTCCTAAAAAGGTCTATCGGGGAGACTATAAGGGGGTGATCAGGATCTTTTCGAATCGAATAGACCCTCAGGCTATCACTTTTCGAGTGCACATATATACTTTCTGGGAAATGTTAAAATTTCTTATTCCACCTCTTGTTGCTCTCCTTTCTGCAATCGGTGGCTATTTTGTTTATATCTGGGGTTACCTTGGATCGCCTTTTGGCGTATTGATGCCGATAAAGGTTCCAACGGGTGATCTTTTAGGATCTATTAAGTTGAGCCAGGTAAGGCGAGGACTTTTTTCACGCTGGTTTAACTGGAGGCGGAATCGCATCTTGATTAAAAACAAGGGAGGAGAAATTAATCTATCTGCATTACCAGCGAATTTGCAGATCGAATTATCTTTTTACCGGCGGGGAAAGGCCTACATTAGGAATCAGAGCCCAGAGGATTCTGCACAGCGTATCTCAGTGGAAGAACCTGACTTTAAGACCCCCTTTGTGCGAGGTCCCGGACAGAGTCTAAGCCTGAAACATAGAAGCATAATAACACTGGATGGATACCAATTTCGATTTGAACGTATTTAAGAAATGAATGGTCTAAAAAAATATTATAAGAGGAGGTAAAAAAAATGACATTCCAAGATTATCTCCGATCCCAGGATGTTCAAAATGAGGAAAGAGTCAGAAAAGTGGCATCCCTGCGTCCCATCCTCTACATCGGGCTGGGTGGTTTTGGGTGCACAGTCGTGAGGAGATTGAAAAAAGAAATTAAAGAACTCGTTCCAGGACATATCAATGGATTTGCCTTTCTTGGCATGGATACATACCCCAAACCTCTGGAGGATATTCTTTTACAGAATGAATATGTTCCCCTTTCTATCGGGGTGGACCCCAATGAGGTTGCAAGGTCTCAACCCCAATACCTCGGATGGTATCGTGAACTTGTGGGTTCATCCCGGGTTAAAAATATTCAAACCGGCGCCAATGGAGCAAGGGTGGTTGGAAGATTGGCCTTTCGTCACAATGCTACCTTCGAGGACTTCCTGGGAAAACTTTCATTGGCCGCAGACAGATTAGATGACTTTCGCAGGGATTTCGCTATGGGATTACCCTTAAAGGTTTACGTCATCTCCACGCTTGCAGGTGGCACGGGTTCGGGCTGTCTCCTTGATGTTTTGTTCGTTGTTGGCAAGTTTTTCCGTGAGATCGCTGGAGCGGACTTCCCATACCAGGCGATTCTGGTCACCCCTGACGTCCTTTTCGGTGAGGCACCTAAGGGGCATATGGAGGTATTATACGCAAATACATATGCGACATTGAAAGAAGTCCACACCTTTTTCACTTCAGATCCTAATCTCGTTGTGGATTATGACGATAGGCGATTTAAACGGTTGAGACTTGAATCAGTTCTTTTACCGGATCCACTGCACCTGATTGGAGCCAAGAATGAGACTGGAAAGGACGTTGCGGGAAAGATCGAAGAACTTGCAGATATCCTTATATCCTACCTCCTCTCTGAAATCCAGACCCCAATGGAAGACCAATCCGGGCAACCAAAGGTGCAGGATAAAGAGAATACTTATTTCGATGCAGGAGGTCATGATGATATGCCAAGGGCATTCTCATCCTTCGGAGTGGTTCGAATAGGTTTTCCAGTCGATCTCATTGGAAGCCTGTTTACTCTCCGCTTGATGCAGACCACACTCCAAGCCGAACTCAGAGAAAATACCGATATCTTCAACGACGTTTCAATCTGGTTAGATTCTCACCGCTTGAAAGAATCCGGAGAGGATCAACTGCAAGACCTGATCAAGAATGAGACCGGAAGAGATCTTCTAATAGCCTCTGTGGATGCCAGAGGCAACATTCTTCAGCCCGGTTATAAATACGATAAGTTAGTTGCAAAGTGTAAACAGTACCAGAAGGAGATGGAGAAAGCTCTTGAAAATGAAAAGAAGAAACCGATCGATGAAAAGGGAAAACCGATCATGGGAAGGCTGGTTTCTGCCGTCCAGGAGACTTTCGACAATCTTCTGAGACAGAAAAGCGTAGGGGAGGCAATCCTATTTCTTCAGAAATTAGAAGAAGCGCTAAAATGTCACAGAGAGGCTCTGAAACAGGAGATCACCGAGTGTCGCAACATCCTTCTGAAATTACAGAAGGAAATAGAGATAAGCATAGGAGGAGTTGAAACTGCTATTGAGGGATGGTGGGGAAGAAAAAGGAGGGTGGGGGATGCTATTTCCGATTTCGAGGCAAGACTGGAGTCATTCCTGAATCAACAGATCGATCTCTGGATCAAGGAGAAAGCAGATGAAATCTATTCAAAACTGCTTGAGAAATGCAAAAACGTGAGGGAGGAACACAAAATCGTACTGGATACGCTTAAAGGACGTCTTAAATCCGTGGAAACCTGTATCATAAGAGAGAACCTGTCGCTTGACCAGATGGCGGATATCGAAAAACGTGGCCCTGGAAATCGTTTCAGTCTCGTGGATTCGAAAAGAGCAGGTGGTCTCTACGATGAACTAGTTAGACCTGATCAGTCTGCCGCCATCGGCAGGATTCGGGCACAGTGGTTAAAGAACGGTCATATTCACGATACTAAATCGAACTTCGAACAATGGCTGAGTTCAGCTTCGCCAAACATACTGAATTCTGAAATCAGCCCGAAACTTGACAAACTCAATTTCGCTTCTGTATTTGAGCGCTTTTATCGAGATGACACCAGTAAAAAGAGAATCTTTCATGACCTCCAATTTCTTTCATCTCCCCTTTTCTGGCTCGATCCCAATCGGAAAGAGCCAAATTACGATTCATACTGGATCATTGCCGCACATCCGACTCAGAAATCAGAGTTCATTAATAATAGATATGAAGAGTATCTTCCCGGACAGGGAATAGTTTATGCCTATTTTGATTTGCCCCATGAGGTCATTCTTTACCAGCTCAAATACGGGTATACAGTTCACTCATACCGTGGGTTGAATGCCTATGAAGCTGACTACAATCGACTTCAAGAAAAATACAGGGAAGGAAAAGCGAATAAAAAACCCGTTAGGCCCATTCATAGCTGGATCGAAGCAGAGGAATGGGATGACTTGATTCCGAGCCGGGAGGCGGAAGAGGCCGGGAAATGGTTTATCCTCGGGAGAGCATTCAACCATCTCTTTCCGACCCCTGGAGCTCCCTCCCCGGGTGATAGAAAGAATGTGGCGTTTCTATATTCTCGTGGAAGCAATTACTATCTCGAAATCTCGGGAGACAAAGGACCTCAGCTTATCGGGAAAGGCCTGGCAGTGGCTTTCAGGAACTTCGGTGAAAGGATGGACTGGCAGCAGACACTCCAGAAGAGAGCGGAAGAAAAAATCGCTGAAGTGGGTGAGCAGATTATCAGGGAAAGAATCGAAAAGGAGTATTTACAGATTCTTGATGGAGAAATTGAGACCGCAAAAAAGAATCCTGATCCACAGGAGCGACAGAGAGCAGACATCTTAAGGAAGCTTAAATCTGCGCTGGAAACTTTTTTCAGGGAGGAGCTCAGAATCTCGAAGGTGTAGAGCCGTATGTTTACAGAACTAAGGCAAAAAATCTTTCACTATACCATGGATAGAAAATTTCCCCTCCCCCAAAAGACCTCTCGCACGTTCTTCTTTCTGGTTTCACCCGGAATGCAGGGGGTAAAGGAACGGTTTCAGGAGTTTTTCCCTGTCCCTGCAGAGCTTTCACAACTCTATCCCTGGCTTTTGATGCAAGAAGAGGAGGCCTTCCGGATCGAAGCTGAAGAATCTGTAAAGCAGGCTTTCGCCGCAAAACGGATGGAAGAAATTACAATGCGGGGATTTTCAATTCTGGACTCCATTAACCAGGTTATAGTGATCGCTGACCTTTGTGACCTGGATATTTATTACAGAATAGCCGGCGGTTGTAAGATAATCAAGGAAACTATTCACAAAATCATAGACCCCAGAACCCCTGTTTACTGGACTGCGATCTTTACATTGCGCAGGCCCGAATCTCTGGAGACTGTCAAAGACGAAACTACGGAGGTTCAATCCACTGACTCGAATATCGTCAAACAAATCTCCCGGGAACCATTCCAATCCTTGTTCCATCGGACTTTTTTACTGGACATTTCCAATCCTCTGGGAACCTTAATCTCTGATCCGAAGGATCAGGATTGTCTTATTGGCCATCTTCTCTATTTTCTCACAACATATCCTATAATAGCCGAATCCTCTGATAAGTATGCCGACTGGCTCGTCAGGACAGCGGAAGAAGGATGTGTTTCAGGGTTTTCAGCCTTTTCTCTTGTTTTACCGGCAGATCAGATTCTTGAAACCGTGGCCCTTTCCAAAGGCGCAGAGGTGATGAAAGAATCCCTGTTTACCGGGAGCTCCATTCATCATTACTCTTTTTATCTCAATAACTTTTTACAGAAAAACTTTTTACTGGAATTGGGTGAGGTGAAGAAAACGGTCTCCGAGGATTCGGATTTCCCTTTAAAGGAACCTGTCTCCCATCTTCCTGATTTCCTCACAATGCGTCCGGAAGATTATCTCGAAACGATGAACACGCTGGATGCCTCCCTTCCCAACATTGCAAAAGACAATGAAGTAATAATGGAAAAGATAGGTGAGAAACGTTTGAAGGAATGGAAGGAATCGCTGGAGAATCATCTTGAGGCGATGATCACACAGGAGACAGGCGGGCTTCTTTTGGCAAGAAAATTCCTCCAAGAGCTCCTGAATCACCTTGAAAAGCTTACGTCGGATCAAGTTGCACCGCCGCAATATAATGATCCGGGCCCCTGCATTTCGGTTATCCGGCGTTTAGTCCAATATGGCCCAAGGAAAGAAGGCATTTATGGCCGTGCGCTTGTGCTTGCGGTTGTAATGGATGTAGGGGTTTCTTCCTTCACTCTCGCCCCATGGATGAAAGTTCCCTTGCTTATTTTGTTACCCCTTTCTATCCTGGCTCTGGCAGCCTTCGTTTCTTATTACAATCGCCAGGAATTTGAAAATCAAATCCTGAAGTTGGAGAGATTACTCCGTGAAAAGTGGAGAATTTTAATTGACACCGGAAAGAGGAAGGCGGCAAAGAAGTTACTGGAAGAATTCATCAATATAGTAAAACAGCTTGACAAAGAAGTGGAGGCAGCCCTTAATCGTGTGACCGAACTTGTCCATTACTTCCAGACTGAATACATACCTTCTTTCCCCGAAGAGTTTGCATTCAGGAAGTTCGTGGTCAGGGACAGGGATGAACTTCTTCATTATAAAGACCTGTGTAAAGCAAACGTATCTCGTGTGGCCATAGATTATATTGAAAGAGACCGGCCCCTCCATCTATGGCGCCGGTTGTCCTCTCATGGAGCATCTCAACCAAACGAGTGGGAACAGCATATTATGGAGATGGCTGCTATCCGGCTCTTGCCCGATTGCGGCGATATAGTGAATTTACATATTCTCTCCTCTCTCCAGGCAGGGCAGGAGAAGTTCGAAAGGTATAAAATGGCAATAGTAAGAGGAATCCAACCTTTCCTTACAATCCGTCCCGGGGCGTCCCCCCCCGAACTTAATGGTAAACTGGAGACCGAACCGAAGGGAAGTCATCCTGTTGTGGAAAAACTCATAAATGCCCTCTCCGGATATTTTCAAAATATCGAGCAGATCGAAACACGTGCACCCTATCGGCTATCTTTCTTCGGATTTCTTGAAGGTGCAAAGATCGACGATATTTTCCTGAGGTAATGTAAAAGATATGCTTTTCCTTGGATTACTCATCTACCTATTTACGCTACCCCTGGTTTACTGGTTCATTTTGCCGTTAAGCCCGGCTATTCGAAGCCTGCCTTTCCCGGTATTTGTTATTATGCAATATGGGTTTTCAGCTCTTCTTGGGATGTTATTGACATACCTGGTCGATATATATCACCCGCCAGTGAAGCGAAGGATTAAAAATCTTGTTCGAATAACCGGTGTCAGATGGCTTTGTGCTCTAACGACGATCGTAATTCTAACATGCATTTGTATTGAATTTTTCTGGTTTCGCGAGGTTCCGGGAGCTCTCTCCATGGGTTTTCTGATACCGGCATTTCTCGTTTCCGGATTAAATGCGATAGGGCTTGAGATTCCACTAAGGAGATTGGAAGAAAGACCGGAACCCGGCAAGGTTGTTCTGCCAGAAATTCCCCCTGCCCCGGAAATAAAAGAGGAGATCGTCAGGAATTTTCAATGGAAATACGAAGAAAAAGATTATGCCCTTTCCCTTATCATCAGGCAGTCGGTCTATGAATCCTTTAAAACACGAAACCGGAATCCCGACATTTCAAAATGGGTAGAAGAGTATGTCATAGGAGGAATCACAGGAGAAATCCGGGGACTTGCCCATCAATTATATAAAATAGGAATGCCCTTCGGAACTTACCAGGAGGTCGATTTTGTTCTCTCCTTTGTTCAGCAGGCGATTCAATATCAACACGAAGAGGCGGAGTATCCAAGATTCCCGGTAGAAACCCTTGCAGATGGGACCGGAGATTGTGAGGATTTTTCGATCCTCGGGGCCGCCATTCTTAAGTGCATGGGCTATGAGGTGGGATTGATGGTTCTCCCCGGCCATGCTGGATTGGGAGTCGCCGGGGCTGCAGAGTTACCGGGAATATACGTCGAAAAAGATGGCTTGCGATATTACTACTGTGAAATGACTGTCGATGGGTGGAAGATAGGACAGGTGCCGGAGGAGTATGAAGGCAAGAGGATGGAGGTTTTTCCGGTCCCATCCCTGCCGGTCAAGGTTGTCAGGATCGAAGACACTTCAAACAGGACACAGGGGAAAGGATAAAGACCATGAATCTTCTGGATCTGATTCTAATCGTGCTCATTGCATTCAGTGCAATTTACGGTCTTTTTAAGGGTTTGATCAAGGAGGTGATTTCCCTCTTGGCGGTGATTATCGGGTTGATCGGGGCAAGCCGGCTTTACGAAGGGATATCACCTCTGCTTGGAAACCTGGGGCTCGGTGGACAGGCGGCAAAGATCCTCTCCTTCTTCATACTTTTTATCATCATATCCATTGTGATCGTCCTGATCGGAAAATTAATCCACAAATTTGTACATGCCATCTTTCTTGGGTGGCTCAACCGGATGGCCGGCATCGGTTTCGGACTCCTTCGAGGAATAATCACATCGGCCATTATCATCATGATTCTCACGATAACTCTATCCGAAAAAACTCCAATTCTTTCCCAATCGAAATTGACACCACACATCATGAGTATTTCAAAGGTTCTTTTATCTCTTGTTCCTGAAGATCTGCAGAAACGATTTATGGAGCAGGAAAAGAAATTGAGAGAATTCTGGGAAAAGAAGTTTAAATCCCCAAAGATGGGAACTTAGGTAAAGGAAAATTTGGAATTAGAGGGCAAAGCTTATAGGTGTTTATATGTTCTTTCTTTTCTTCTTTCTACTTTGGTGATGATAATGGTTCTGTTTCTATCATCAATCCAATAGACGACTCGGAAGTCGCCAATACGAATGCGATAAAGAGATTCATATAATTTCTTGCAGCCTGAGGGTCTTGGAGTTTGCTCGAGACTCTTGATTGCCGTTGAAACGGAGGAGTAATCTTTGTTGGGTACTTTGTCGAGTTGCTTAGAGACTCTTTTAGGAAGGTCGATCTTGTACACGTTTTGCCTTCCTTCGTCGGTCGTAACGATCAAAGGAGATGCGCTTCCCTGATCGATATTCTATCAGCGCTTCGACGGAGTCGTGAATGTCTTTGAGATCATCGAGTTTCTCAAGAAGCGCATTGTATTCCACCCTTGGAAGGATGACAAGCTCCAAGTCGCCGGACTTCAAGTGGGTTTCAACGCTTTTTTTGATTCGATTCAGGTTTGTAATGGAAATCATAGGAGGTCCTCCAAAATATTTCACATTTCATTTGTATATTAAGATCTTAGTAATGTTGTGTCAAGCAAAGTGTTCTGTCCCTTTCAAAGTGAAAACAGCAAGGGGAGCAAGCTTCTCTGTTTTGAGGTGAGCATGAAAAGACGTAGGAGCATCGTTTCTCTGATTCTTTATCTAACCCTTGGACTGACGCTAACAGCGTTATTCGGTTGTGATTACTTCGGTTTTAAAAAAATCAAGGACATTACCGACTCGCCAATGAAATTTGAGGGCAAAGAAGTCAAGGTCAGAGGGATTGTTGAAAGTTCATTGAGAATTCCATTTACAGAAACAGTGGTCTATACCCTGAAGGACGACTCGGGGAGCATTATGGTTGTTGCCACAGGAGCAAAACCAAATAACGGTGACAGTATGAAAGTCAAAGGGCTAGTGAGCACCGCAATAAAGATAGGAGATGAAACCTTTGGAACCCATATCAAGGAAATCAAAAGGTGGTAGCCATATACACAGCGACATAAATGCTATCAGGTTTGTCATTCCGGACTTGATCCGGAATCCAGTTTTTTGTGATTTCTGCGCTGCTTAGGATGTTAATTAGCACGCATTTAGTGTTGGAGCGAGTTTTCATACGCAGGCATAACAGCAAATTGTAATCAGGAGAATCACGATGAACCCCATTCAATTTAACGTAAAGCTTATTACGCCATTGTTGATGCACGGTTCGAATCCGCGGGCCTGTGACCCTATTGGCCTCACCGGCAAAGCCCTGCGAGGCTCTTGGAGATTCTGGTTTAGGGCGATGATTGGGGGAATGGTTCCTGATATATTGAAAGAGGGTTTGCTGAAGCATGAAGGAGAAGTGTTTGGTTCTTCAGATGAAAAGATCGGCGCAAAGTTCAGAATGGTAATAGAAAATATCAGCAGTAATAAAGATAAAGCAATTTATGGAGGCTTTAAAAAGAAGGACAGAAATGGCAATGTAACAAATGAGGATCAAACATTTGCCGGCTACAAAGAAGATAGTGAATTTCTGATAAAAATATTACCAAGGAAAAATATTGACCGTGGTGTCTTACTCTCTACCATCTGGCTTTGGGGAAATCTCGGCGGCATCGGTCAGAGAACAAGGAGAGGCTTTGGTTCTCCAGTAATTAAATCCGTTAATAATTCTGACCCATTTAAACAGTGCAGATTATGTATAACACCAGAATTTCATGGCAGCGTAGATATTGAGAATCATTTAAAGGAAGGGTTATCAAGGTGCTGGGAGATATTTAAAGCATGGTTAGGCGTTACAGCAGGTGATATGGCAACCAATCCTGGTCCCACGGATAGAGGTTATTGGAATGCGAGTTTTTTTACACTTAACAGTCTTGGTCAAGTGGCAGTCGGAGATAACTCTTTCCCCCTAAATCAAGCAATAGAAAAAATACATGGTAATCACCATTGTAATTTGCTGGGTTCCTTCCATCCTCGTATGGCTTCTCCTGTTTTTACAAGGCTTCATAAGGTTGATACCGGCTTTATACCGGTTGTTACATGGTCTAAACAAAGCGGTATATCTAATAACTGTGGACAGAACCATACCGATTGCATAAAGGAATATCTTAATAATGCAGGAGTTACAAAGTGGTTAAATAGGTAGTCAATATGAATAATACAATTATTGAAAAGTTCAAATCTTTTTTCCAACAGCATGATAATCTCTGTCTCTTGCTTGTCTCCATCGGACCTGTGCAGGAGTTTATTGCAGAGGCAAGAAAGGCAAGGGATTTATGGGCAGGGAGTTATATTTTGTCACTGGCTACCTTTAAGGCGATGGAGCCAATTTTAAATAAATATGGCAAAGATGTAATAATTTACCCCCATATTGAAGAAAACCCCTTTTTCAAATTGTATAATGGAACCCTTGTGCTTTCTGATGATTTGCAATTCCCCACGCTTCCGAATCATTTTCTTGTAGTAGTTGAAGGCTTGAAAAAAAATGTTTTAATGGATGATGCCTGCAAGTCAGTTGCTTCCTTTTGGAATGAATTATCAAAGAAGGCCCACGACTTTATTGATTCAGTAGTTAATGCGAGATTTAAAGGCTGGAATGACTTATGGAATCACCAGATTGAAGACCATTTTCAGATTTACTGGGTGGCTGAGCCTGTAAAAATAAGCGATATAGAAACCAACTACATAGATATTCATAACAGGGTGCAGGGGCTGATGGAGGCAAGAAAGTTAACAAGGACATTTGTTCAATGGAAGGGCAGTGATTCATTCAAATGCTATCAATGCGGTCATAGAGAGGTAATTGGTTCTAAAGGATTCTGGGGTGAGTTAAGCAAGAACTTAAACTTCCATTTCATGATAAAAGAAAAGGAGAAGCTTTGTGCAGTCTGCCTTGTAAAGAGGCTTACAAAAGAGGGTGACATCTTAAAAAGTCTTAAGAGGCCGCCATTTGAATCCACAAGTGATATCTCATCAAGACCTTTCAAGAATTTCCTTGGCGCTAAAAATTCGGAACCAAAAGTTCAAGATTTCCTTGGTTCTATAAATAATCTTTGCGATGCATTGGGTATCAGTAGATTAAAATCTGTTGAAGAGATCCCAGGAGATTGGTTCTATGAGGAAGGCCTCAGATTAAAGGCATTAAAAAAGGAATTCCCATCTGCCGAGGATAATAAACTTAAGGAAGCTTCAGAGAATGCAATAAAAGCATTGGAGAAAGTAATTAAAGAATTTAAGACTTCTCCTTCAAAGTATTATGCTATCTTGATGTTAGACGGCGATGAATTGGGCAAAAAAATCTCAGGGCTTGGGATTAAAGAACAGATAGAACTTAGCAAGAATATCGGAGAACTTGGGAATAAAACAATGCCTTCTATTATTCACAAATCAAGCGGTCATCCTGTCTATTCAGGCGGTGATGACCTCCTTGCCTTTTTACCTTTAGAAAAGTCCATCTCAACAGCATTTGAATTGAGAAAGACTTTTAGTAATACGCTTGGCAATGGGTTTACCTGTAGTATCAGTCTTATTATTGTTCATCATCAGGATTCATTAAGAAGGGCATTGGAAGAGGCGAGGAAAGGCATGTTGACGGCAAAGGATAAATACAAAAGAGATGCTATTGTAATAACGCTTATGCTTTCCTCAGGAACCATAATTACAGGGGGCTCAAAATGGTATCTGACAGATAGTTCTATCACTTTTGCAGAGTTTTTGACTGCTTTTGTTAGTATGATGACCTTAGATGACGGTTCGCTTGGGAATCAATTTATTTACGATATTCTTAAGGAATTGCCAGCTTTTTATGACCAGAGGGAGAGGCTTTCAAAAAACATGCTTGAATCTGAAGTCAAAAGACTTCTCTACCGCCATATTCCTGAGAAATCCAACCTCAGAAAGAATAGCAGTTTATTGGATATAATTATTCAATCAATTCTTTTATTAGGTGATATGCAGGGATTAAATATTGATGCAAGAGAAAATCTTGAGGCAATACTCAGGTTATCTGCCTTTTGTGCAAGGGAGAACATAAAGGAGATATAAGATATGCCTTTACATGTGTATATAGAGTCGATTGATACGGTATTTTTCAGGGATAGTCGCCCCTTTGAAGCAGGTGTTGATATCTATGCGGATACAATTCTACCTTCACCTCTTGTGTTGTTTGGTGTAATAGGAAGTTATTACTTGAATCGGCATGGGATTTCCTTAAAAGACTTCATTTCAAAAGTTGACAGTAAGCTGGGTAATTATGACCCTGATCTTGTAAATTCCAGGTTAAAGATTAAAGGACCTTTCTTTAAATTCGGAGATGAAATATATTTCCCACCGCCATTTAATATTTGGATTTCAGAGGGAAGTCATTATGTCTTAAAACCCAAAATCAGGGCCACACCTCAATGGGATATCCAATATAATGGGTTGTGTCCAATAGATATATCAGGCTTAAAGCCAAAGTCAAAACCTTTTGAAAAATACATTAGCACAGAGATTGTTAAATCATATCTTTCTATGAATGATATAGTGTTTGACGACATAAGGGGTGAAGATGAATTCTTTTTAAAAGAAAACAGGTACGGTCATGAATTGAATCTATCTACTTTAACTGTAAAAGAAGGACAGTTATATATATCAAAACACCTAAGATTTACAGAGTGCATGGAAGATAGGTCAATCAAAAAGGCAAAATTCATGCTTTTTGTTGAAGGTTTGGATAAAAGTGATTTTACTGATATTACTACACCTATTGGCGGCGAAGGAAGGATAGCAAAGATATACGCAGAAGAAGTCACTGACAGGCTGGTCCCTTGCGATAATGATACCCTGAATAATATAAAAGAGTCTAAACGCTTTTTCCTTTATTTCATAACTCCTTCCATATTTAAAAAATTTAAAAACGCCTGGTATGGATGGCCCTCTGATTTTAATGGCGCAAAGATGGTAGGCGCATGTGTGAATAAACCTGTCTTTATAAGCGGTTGGCAAAAAAGCGGTGTTGGCTCTAAGGGTATGCCGAGACCCCTATTAAAGGCAGTTCCAGCAGGAAGCGTTTATTTCTTTAAAGCCCTTGAATGGAAGGATGAAAAATTTGAGGCGATTTATCGCAGGTATCACTGCAATACAAGTTTGTCGGACTATTATCCATGTGCGGGGTTTGGGATAGCGCTTATGGGCGTATGGTAATCAAAACTGATAAAGGAGGGGGTAGATGGCAAAATATAGCTTGATGTTTATGAGTGTAATAACTCCATTGCACAATGGAGCCGGTGAAGGTCAAGGGATGGTGGATAACCCTATCATAAGGGAACGGACAACACTTTTCCCGTTTATTCAGTCAACATCAATCAAAGGTGTCTTGCGGGATTGCTTTGGCCCTGATGTTGACCCCAAAGTTCAGGCGATCTTTGGCCCGCCGCCGCCAATGGGAGATTCTCACAGTGGTGCTGTAAATTTTAGCGATGGCCAGTTGTTCGCCTTCCCCATAAGGTCATTAAAAGGTGGCTTTGTGTGGGCAACCATCCCTTTAATCCTTTATAGACTGTGGAGAAGTATAGAGATAATGAGGATAACCACAGACTTCTCGAAATTAAAGGCACTCCTTGACGGCGTTGATGCTTCCTTCAATAATTCAGATAGGGTAAGGATATGCCCATCTGGTAAAACCGCCTTATTGATTGGTCAGGCTGGCAACCAGAGGTTAATCCTTGAGGAATTTCCAAAGGTAACAGAAGAATCCAGACCACTTGAGGAATTTGCAAAAGAGATCAGTGTAAAGATTTTCCCATCAGGTTCAACCTTTTTAAAAACCGAGTTTGAAAAGAAACTGATTCTGCTCCCCCAGAACTCATTCACCTATTTTGTCTCTAATGCTACTGAAGTAACACCCAATATAAGGATAGGGGACAGAGGCATTACTGTAAAAGGCTCTTTGAGATATACGGAGTTTTTACCAGCAGAAAGTATCCTGTATAGCACGGTTACATTTAACAAGCCAAAAGAACCTGGCGGGCCTGATGGTGAAACCCTTCTTGCTAATATGAAAAAAATTAAAGTAAGCGAGAATGGCACTGAACTGACCTTTGATAATGGTGAGGATTGGGTTAAGGCTCTTTTTGAACGAGATAAGCCTTCTACAATTCAGATTGGCGGGGATGAGACAACAGGTAAGGGTCTTGTCCAATTGTCATTTGTATAAGGAGGTGGATTGATTATGCCAGATGAGGAAAGAAACTTAGAACATAAAAGGGCAGAGTATGCATACAGTTGCATTGATGAAATAGCAGGAATGGGCGATGATAAGCAGAAGAAATATCGCACTGCTGTCCTTTCCTGCAGTGCATTTATACAGAAGGCAGGGCTTATGCAAGCAATGGCATTTTATCTCAGTAAAAAGCAGAATAAACTTGCTGAACATATATTGAGATGGATTACATTTCAAAGACACGGTGGAAATGCTGTTGAACTATTCCATCAACTCTTGGGGGCTAATGACGAAATGTTAGCAGCAATGACATCTGATGCACAATCCCTTGTTAAATGGCTTAAACGCTTTGCAGAAGGAAGGCTCAAGAAGGATGAAGATGTAGATTCAGAAGGCGCAGCAGAAGAATCAACAGAGAAAGAATCCAGGGCGGAGGAATAAAATGCCAGTCATACCGGGATGTAGATGGATACAGCAAAATACACAAGTAATAAATAACGATATAAATACTGCTCAATCGATAAATGCTTCTCTTGTCCTTGATAAGTTCGTTACATGGACTTCATTGGATTTTTCTTCAGCGCCTGAACCCAAGCCTGATAAAAGACACTTTGAAAAAATAAAAAAAGTATCCGCTACAAATTCTCTTCTAAATAATAGCAACTACAGCCACTTAAAGCAGAGAAGATACATCTTGAATAATGTTGTTACTTTTCCTTTAACCACCCAAACCCGTCTTATTGTAAATCATGGTGGTGAATCAATTCTGGATAACTCAATTGCCCTTCATCCATATTATGGTTTCCCTGTAATCCCTGCCACTGCTGTTAAGGGAGTAACAAGGCATTTTTGTGAAGAATTCTTAAAACTACATGAAAACAATAGAAACCTCTATTTGCGGATATTTGGAAATAAACCAGGCCATAAAGATGCCAGAGAAGGGGAGATTATATTTTTTGATGCCTGGCCCACAAGTATTGGAAGTTATCTTGAGCTTGACATATTTACGCCACATTATCAGAAGTATTATGAGGGGAATGCCCTGCCAATGGATAATCAAAATCCTGTGCCAATACCATTTCTTGCTGTAAGAAAAGGGATATCTTTTGAATTTGCCATAGTGCCATCGTCAAACCATAAAGGCAATGATACCGATCAATTTTTGGACCAGATAAAAGGATACATCATTGAGGCACTTAAAACCTTCGGCATTGGTGCAAAAACAGGGTCAAGCTATGGATACTTCGAATAAGGGGGTATAGATGGCAAAGATAATTCTAACAACATGCGGAACAAGCCTTTATAATTCAAGCTGCTGGACATGGGGTGACCTTAACAAAATACTTCTATCAGGAGCTTCAGACCGTATTGAACTAAAAAAACGGCAGAGCAAATGTGAAAACGCAATAATAGATGCAAAAAGAGAAGATGCTAATGGGACAACACTTGCTGGCACCTTTGATATTGAGTCCTGGAAGAATCTGCCAAGATTAAGAGACCTTCCTGCAGAACTTGCATCCCTTAAGGCAATAAAGATGTATCTTAAAAATACTTCAATAAATCAACCATTGGGAGGACACGATAAAATTATCCTCCTCCATTCAGAAAGCAGTAACAATGTTATTGATGGGAGGTTCTGCGCAGAGGTGTTGAAAAGAGTAATTACATATAATAATTTGTTATCACCTATCCCTTCAAACAATATTGAAACAAAAGAGATACAAAATCTTGACCCTGCCGACAGGGAAAAATTTGGTGAGGCACTCAAAGAGGTATGGAGATATACAAGGAACCTTAAAAATGGGGGAAATGACATTGTTCTGAACCTTACCGGTGGTTATAAAGCCCTCGGAATTTTGCTGGGCGCTTTTGGAAGACAATTTGAGGGGATACGAATGTTTTACCTTCATGAAGAGGCAGGATATGACCAGATATTTATGATGAAGTTTGAGAATGGGAGGATTAATTTCACCTACTATAATGCCAATACTGGCGATATTAAAGTAATGGGTGAGAATGTCATGGGTCCTTGAGAATGTCGGAGGTCCTAATTTATGACAATGAAAGATTTTTATAATAGTATGAAAAACACCGCGAATATTTCTGAACTTAAAAAAGTTTTAGCGTCAATCCAACTTCCTGATGGTACAACTTATCAAACAATTTTGGAGAAACTCTTGACAACTGACCCTTCGGAACTTCCAGTTCCGTTACAAAGCCCTCAAAGGATGTTATTAGCCCGACATCTGGCAGTAGAGGTTTCACCTGAAGACAGTTTCACAGGGGAATTAAAAGGAAAATGGCAGAGATACTGGCTCAGATGTTGCCTTAAGGACGAATGCAATTACTTCTTTTCTTTATTTAAAGAATTTGAGATTAATAGAGAAAACGATGTTGAGGCTATTATACAAGAGGAATATCTTTGGAATGTTATAAATTCCGAAGAGGGCAAAAAATTCTATAAGCAAACCATTGCCGAATGGTTTTTAAAAAGATACAACAAGAAGAAAGCTAAGTCTGTATTAAAAACAATAACTGGTATAAAATGGCTCGATAAAATCAGATTCTGGTATCCACGTTTGATTGTCGCCATCCTTATAGGTTTTTTACCATTGATTACTCAAAAAGATATGTGGTTAATGCCTCTCAATCTTTCAGAAATATTTGTAGTGTTCCTGAGCGTTTTGCTTTTTGCTTTATCTTATGGCTATCTTGTCTATGAATGCAACAAAATCATCAACGATATTACAGAAGCAAGGAAACGTGCTTCATGCGTATGCTTACAGGGGTTTCTTATAAGTTTGCTTTTCTCTATTTTTATATGCTTATCAATAGGGCCTGCAATCTTGAACGATAGAACGGAAAATATTATTGAAAGCAATTGTATTATAACACTTTTAGAATTAGGAAATTTATTTTGGAAGGATATAATCTTTTTTGCATTTTCTGCCCTTTTTATCGGCATATTTATCCAGCTTTTATGGGAGGAGAAGACGGTTACGGAGCCTTTGTAATTGGTCATGGATAAATATGGACAAAACATCTTCTCATCCCTCCGCTGGCATCGTCTTTCAGCTACTCTGATCAACACCCAGTCCTCTCCGAAGATGACGGCCCATCCGACATCTGTCATGGAGGCTATCGTTAAAGGGGTTTCCTCGGCTATAGGCCATGTAAACCCGATTATTTTCCATATTCGCAACCAGCGACATTCGGTTCGTTTTCGGGAGGGAGACCGTTTTGTCCTTGATGTCCTGTTTTTACAGGCCACTTCCGATGAAATAGAGCGATGGAGAAACGGTCTCGCAGACTACCTTGCTGATCCTGGAACCGGGCGTAATTATGCTTTGCACGAAGCAGGGCCGGTCGAGGAGAGGTCTTATTCCGATTTGCTTCGTGAAGTCGGGCAGGTGTCCGTCGAAGGAGAGCTTTGTCTTGAATTCCTTGCTCCCGTTCCCTTTAAGCGCCCCAAGAAAACCTTCCGAACCCATCTTGACAAGGATGTCTTCATTGAAGCCTTCAAAAGCAGGTTCTCCAGGCTTTTCGGCAGGCATGTAGGCTATGCAGGGGGAGACGACGAGTTCTTTCTCCTCCCTTATTACTGGACATACACGGAGTACCGCCACCAGTCGCATTCCCAGCCCAGCCAGGTCCAGCTCATCAACGGATGCACCGGAAAGCTTTACATCAAGGGCCGGTTTTCAAACCTCCTGCCTTTTCTTTTACTCGGGGGTGAGCTCCATGCAGGGACAAAGTTTTCGAATGCCCAGGGATATTACATTCTCCACGGTGATTCTCCCGGCTATTTTGCGGGCCACTTTCCGCGGAAGACGGCAATAATATCGGTGGTCAGAGAGGTTATCGACCGCTATGACAACGCCCTTGAGTCCTTGTCTTCGGCCGAGGGCATCCCCTTCAGCGAAGAGGCTTATGCCAATAAGATCCTGGCGGAGATCGTGAGCGGTTCTTACATGCCGGCGCCAAATACTGCTTTTTACATCAGTAAGAAAAGGGGGACTGACCGTCTTGTGGAGCAGCCGTCGCTGAAGGACCTGATCGTTCAGCAGTATCTTTTGCGAACGCTCAGTGACGTCTTTGAGCGTATTTTTGAGGAGGAGTCGATAGGATTCAGGAAGGGCGTGTCCCGTCAGAAGGCGATAGAGATGGTCCAGTCGGCAATTGCGGAGGGTTACCAATACGTGATCGAGTCGGACATCGAGGACTTTTTCCCTTCCGTCGACCTGGACCTCCTCGGCAGGCTTCTTGATCATTACCTTCCGTCGGGAGACAGCCTCGTCAAGGGGCTTATCCTGAAGACTGTGCAGAACGGCTATGTCCTCAATGGGGCCCTTCATTGCCGCACCAAAGGAATCGCCCAGGGCAGCCCCTTGTCGCCTCTTTTGGCAAACCTCTACCTTGATTCGTTCGATGAGGAGGTCTGCCGCTGGAGCGTGAAGCTCATTCGCTATGCGGATGATTTTGTCATCATGACAAAATCGAAGGAAGAGGCCGAACAGGCGCTGTCCAGAACGGAATCCTTTCTCTCATCAGTCGGCCTTCGCATCAAGAAGGAGAAGACCGCCATACGGCATATAGGGGAGGGGTTTCAATTCCTCGGGATGAAGTTCGGAAGGACTGAGGTCACGGTGAGCCCTGAGGAAGACCTCAAGAGGCTCCGGAAGCCCTTGTACATTACGGAGCCCTATCTTTTTCTTGCGCTTAACGGCGAGGCCGTGGACATCAAGAAAGGGGGGAACGTCATCGAGACATTCCCCTTGCGGCGAATCAGTGAGATCATCGCCATGGAGAAGGCCGTCTTCTCAACGGCGCTCGTGCGGAGATGCGCTGAGAACAACATTCCTTTTACCATCACCCTTGGCACAGGCTATTTCATCACCACCATCAAGCCGGATTCAAAGAAGTACTACGACGTCGCCTTTGAGCACGGGAGGCGCTATCAGGCCCTGACCGACACTGAAATTCTCAGCATCGCCAAAGAGTTTGCCGCAGGGAAACTCTCAAATTTTGTATCTCTGTTCGCTCAGAGATACGCAAAGGGCGAACACCTCTTCCTTGCCGAGCTCCGCCGGGTCATTGAACGGATCCATTGCGCTGGAGACATACAGGAAGTGAGGGGCCACGAAGGCTCCGCTGCGAAGAAGATATACGCTCATCTCAATGAATTTATCGACCACAAGGAATTCCACATAATGAAACGCGACAGAAGAAGGCCGGACAGAATCAACTCCTTGCTGAACTTCGGTTTTTATCTCCTTTTCTCGCGCATCAACGCGACTGTTCGGGCGGTGGGCCTCAACCCCTATCTCGGCTTTCTCCATGCCCCTGAGGACAACTATGAATCCCTTGTGTGCGATATCGAGGAGCTTTTCCGCGCGAGCATCTGCCGCTTTATCGTAAAGATCATCAACCTCAAGACCATCGGCAAGGAGGACTTCACGGAGTCGGACCAGGGCTTTTATCTGAACAAGAATGCGAGAAAGAAGTTCCTGGACCAGCTCGAGGCTGAGATGGAGCGCAAGTCTGCGAAGAATACTCTCTCGCTCAAGGAGAACATCTACGCCCAGACGATGGTTGTCAAGAACTATATACTTGAAAATAAACCGCTTTCGTTCTATCGTTGGGAGAATTGAACTACCACCAGCTACAAGCTGGTGGATTCATTACCGACTAAAGTCGGCTAAAGAAAATACGTATCAGCACAGAAATCCTCACGAGGGAAAACCCGCAAAACCTGCACACAGTGTGCATACTAAAGTCTTCGCCTGAAGGCGAGGGTTTTCCTCCCCGAGTGAGACAATGAGCGGGACATCGGATTACGCCGTCGTCTATGACATCACCTGCGACAGAGAGCGCACGAGGGTCGACCGTGTCTTGAAGGGGTTCGGATTTCGTGTCCAGAAAAGTGTATTCGAATGCCGCTTGAACAGGCGGGGGAAGGAGGAACTGGTCCGCAAACTTGAGGCGGTGGGGGTGAAAACGGGGTTTATCAAGATCTACCGCCTTGAATACACCTTCAGAGGGGTTGTGATCGGCGAGCGGAAAGATAAGGACGTTGACGATGGAAATGCCTTTATTATATAGTCCATTCAGAACCCCCTTCTGTCAGTTGTTGATAACTGCCGGAACGTCGGAGGTTCTGAAAATGCTCGATTTTTGTTCTTTGAAAACCGAATATTACAAACCACCCGTCCGAAAGGGCATTCCTATCGGTAGGAACTGAAACCCATCCACGCCTCTTCGTCTTTTACGAATTGTCCGAAAGGGCATTCCTATCGGTAGGAACTGAAACGCTCGGCTCCCAGCTGGGAAAGTCTTGTCTTGAGTGTCCGAAAGGGCATTCCTATCGGTAGGAACTGAAACGTTTCCCGGTTTCCCTGAAGTATTTCAATTCAGTCCGAAAGGGCATTCCTATCGGTAGGAACTGAAACCCAGATAGCTGAAGATCGTTTTTCTTGTTTGTCCGAAAGGGCATTCCTATCGGTAGGAACTGAAACTTTTCATTCTCATTGCTCCTTTCTTTATGTGAGTCCGAAAGGGCATTCCTATCGGTAGGAACTGAAACTTACCATCGGCGATAGCGGTAGTCATCGTAATAAGTCCGAAAGGGCATTCCTATCGGTAGGAACTGAAACCTTAACGGTTCAACAGAATCAAGCTGTTTAGTCCGAAAGGGCATTCCTATCGGTAGGAACTGAAACTTATAATACGTTCCGATCGTCCAACCAACAGTCCGAAAGGGCATTCCTATCGGTAGGAACTGAAACAAGCAGTGAAATGGTTTAAAGTTTATATCTTTTTTGTCCGAAAGGGCATTCCTATCGGTAGGAACTGAAACTGTTTTTCAACCAGTTCTTTCTGAATGAATTGTCCGAAAGGGCATTCCTATCGGTAGGAACTGAAACCCATCGGGATTGCGATGCTCCATTAAAATTTGTCCGAAAGGGCATTCCTATCGGTAGGAACTGAAACTTTGGAACGTATTCTACGTCGCTTTTATAATAGTCCGAAAGGGCATTCCTATCGGTAGGAACTGAAACCAAAGCGTACAAACCAAAACTTATCCATTTAAGGTCCGAAAGGGCATTCCTATCGGTAGGAACTGAAACTGTCAACTGGTTTCCTCAAACCATCTTTCAAATAGTCCGAAAGGGCATTCCTATCGGTAGGAACTGAAACCCACCAGTAAAACTTTTCCCATTTTTTTTCATTTGTCCGAAAGGGCATTCCTATCGGTAGGAACTGAAACATAATGAAGGGCGGAGGCGGAAGAATGGAGATCCAGAGGGCCTTAGGGACGTAGGGACGTACTTAAGTTAATTAAATTTCTTAAAAACAGATGGCTGTATCACGATCGTGGGCAATTTTAACACGGACGGCAGTCTAACGTAGGTTCTAAAACAACTTGACTGGCAAGCGCCCCGTCCCGCCAAAGCGGGATAGGCGGGGCCCCTATTTCCGTTGCCTGGCAGTATGCCCCATTCCATTCTTCACACAAGAGATGATACACCGCCCAATTCTTTGCGAATATTGAAAAAACTGCGAGATAGAGTATAATAAACCCAGCGCCTTCCTGGAGGGTATTAAACCCCGCAGGAAGATTATTCAATGCCATTCATGGAGCACTTCAAAAAAGTGCTCCATTCATCCCAGCAGCAGAGCTGCGGGGTATTCTGGAAGGTGCTGGATAAACAAATGGTCGACTGGAATCGTTTCACGCCTGCTGATTTTGAGTACGACTTTGAACATGATAAATTGGGAGCACATAATGTCACATTTGAAGAGGCTGTTGAGTGTTTCTTTTCCGACTTTGAAGTGAGACGTAACAAATCTTACAGGGATCGTTACCAGCTCATTGGCAAGACTATTGGAGGACGGCCACTTAAAATCATTTTTCAGCTCAAACCGGGCAAGGTGATCCGTATTATCACAGGATGGGGAATATGAGAACGAGACGCAAGACCCTCTCTGAGGAACAAATTGATCAGTTTGTGATTTCTCAGGCAAATAACGATTCTGCCTGGGAAGATGCGATGAAGGTTACAAGGCAGAGATCGACGTCGCTATCGCTTCCTGCTGTCCTTGCCTCACGAGCTGCATTCTTCGCTCGTTTGCATCGTGAGGCAAGCCTGGAGGATTGGATTAAACGTATTATTAGGGAGCGATTGGATATCGAAGAAGCAGCCTTCGCTGGATGCAAGAGAGAACTGATCGGAAAGAACAGCCGTTGACCAAAATGCCGCTTGAACAGGCGGGGGAAAGAGGAACTGATCCGCAAACTTGAGGCGGTGGGGGTCAAAACGGGGTTTATCAAGATCTACCGCCTTGAATACACCTTCAGGGGGGTTGTGATCGGCGAGCAGAAAGAGAAGGACGTTGACGATGGAAATGCCTATATTATATAGTTCATTCAGAACCCCCTTCTGTCAGATGTTAGTAACTGCCGGAACGTCGGAGGTTCTGAAAATACTTGATTTTTGTTCTTTGAAAACTGAATGTTACAAAGCGCCAGGTCCGAAAGGGCATTCCTATCGGTAGGAACTGAAACTTCTTCCAAGAAAAACTCTTGAGCGTCTTGTAGGTCCGAAAGGGCATTCCTATCGGTAGGAACTGAAACTCTTTTCTTTTTGGAGCACTGGTGAGTTCTATGCGTCCGAAAGGACATTTCTATCGGTAGGAACTGAAACTTCAATCTCTTTTAATCTTTCAATTACCTTTTGTCCGAAAGGACATTCCTATCGGTAGGAATTAGCTCCTTGGGTCGTTTTCCAAGATTGTCAGAATTTCTCAATGGGCAGGGAGAAAAGATTCTAAGTGGAGAAAAAGAAGTAAAATGATAGGTTCAGGGGTTTGATTGCAAGGGCTCAAGGGATAAAAATCAAGAAGTCTAACCTGGTATGGGACGACTGGGAGCGATTTTCATTATGGCAGAATACGAAGATGAAGATGGGGGGGGCTAATCGGCTCTGTTGTGTTTGAAGGCAATCTGGAAGAGTTCTTGCCCTTTCTTCTTCTTGGCGAGTATATCCATGTGGGGAAAGGGACGAGTTTCGGTCTCGGCAAGTATAAGATCGACCGGACATGATTCGCTCTAATCTCATTCCAATGAATTGGCTTATGGTAGTTTTAGATTTGACCCCTGAAATTCTGATGATTTCAGGCTTATCTTCATCCCTGCTGTTATCAGCGGGACTTCCTAACGGGGTAAAAATTATTGTTTTTCTTTTAGACGGAGAAGTAGACTTTCAGTTTTCTCAATCTCGTGTTTCAGCTCTGGCTCTTTTTTGAAAGCGGTCAAGGCGGATTGAAGCAAATCCGCTGCCATTGTTTGATCACCAAAGCGAATCAAAGCCTCAGCCATATTGCGCTTGCTCACGCTTGCTAAATGGCTATTCTCGGATTTTTCGAACGTCGATATGGCCTCTTTGAAATGACGCAGAGCTGCCTCATGATCACCTGCTGCAGCCTCTACCTGCGCTAATGAATCCAGCGCTGTACCTAACGTATATGCTTGCTCCCACGCACAAAGACCATGAGCCTGTCGCGCATAATTCAATGCAGACGCTATTTCCCCCTTCGACAATAATGCAAGCGCCAGGAAAGAAAATGCAAAAATTAAAAACATACGATCGTGGATTTGCATTAAGCGAGAACCCGCATCTAAAAGCAGGGGGATAGCTTCATCAACCTTTCCCAGGTTAAACAATACCTCTCCTTTTTGGCACATCGCCTGAGCTTGCGTAGCAACTATCCCCCGCCTTTGCGCGAAGTCAGTAACCTCCTCAAGCACCCGTACCGCCTCGTCTAAACGGTTTGTAAGCTTCAAGTCATCTGCCATGTTAAGTAACGAATCCGTTGCTTCGATCATATAATCAATACTTTTGCCGAGATCAGCAGCATCTCGGTAGGCTGCTATCGATTCGGCATAGGGCCCCCTAAAGCTGAGAATGATTGCGAGAATACCTTTGCCTCTGCAAAGAGCCGCTGTCTTTTCTGTCGACGGAGGCAAGTCTTCAATCCTGGCAATTGCAGTGCGGACAATCTCCAAGGCTTCTTGGTTGCGATCTGTGCGTCCCAGGTACATAGCCTCTTCAATGCTAATTAGAGCCTCCAATATTACCGAATTAACCTGGGTCTTTGTGAGGTACCCTCGTGCTTCCTCAAGCACGTGAGGAATAACCCGATACTCACACAACTGATCCCGCGCATCTAATAGGTCGATATACCATCCAATAACTCGCTTCGGTTCCAGTTCAGGCCTTTCGCGTTCGGAAATAAGCTGGACATACAACTCGCATGCTTGGGTATAATCGCCCGACGTGCTTAGACCAAGCGCCTTGAGCTCAATCAGCCGAAGGCGTGTAAGCTCTTGTGCCTCTTTCTCACCTTTCGGAAGCTTCCCAAACAATTCGATCCCCCGGTCACACCAGCGCATAGCCTGATACCAGTTGTATTGCGACTCTTCAACTTCAGCGGCCATAACGCAATACTCCAATGCTTTGGAATAATGATGAGCCTCGATGAAGTGGCGAGCCAGTTGAGCAGCGATTTGCCGGGGATCAGGATATAGTTTCTCCAGCACCTTGCCGATCTCATGGTGCAATAATCGTCGCTTGTCAGCATTGAGAAGGCTATTATAGATATAAGATTGAAAATAAATATGTACGAATCGGTAGGGACTCAACTCCTCGCTTAAAGGCTGCTCTGCGCGACGGATCAAGCGGTAGTTCTTTTCAAGCGCTTCAATCCTATCAAATAATTCCAAATTTTCTAACTTCAGCAGAGAGCCAACTACCTGGGCCGTGAATTCCTCTCCCTCCACCGCAGCGTGTGTCAACAATCTCCGTAGTTGGTCAGTTAACTGATCAATTCTTTGTTTGATGACCGTCCCGATCTTATCCGGCACATCGGATTGATTCAGATGGGAGGCCCCGTTCCATGCCCAAACGCTCTGACCCTGCACATCTTTTTTCTGAACAATTATCCTTTTCATTTCCCACGAGGAAAATAATTCAACGACGAATAGGGGATGGCCACCACTCCGGTGCTGCACGACATCAATAACATTCGCCGGCAGATCATGTTCGCCATAACGTTCATGCAGATACTTTCTGACATCAATGCTTTGACTGCTATCGAGCGACATAATGGGCTCTTGCCAATGTTTGCGTAAGTCGTAATATAGGGGCTTGTAAGGTACGTCGCCGACTTCATGGAAAGGCCGCGCTGTGCAGATTAAGAATACGGGACACGAAGCGAGATTTTGCATCAGATGAAATATAAGCCGTAACGAAGATTCATCTCCAAAATGCAAATTATCGATGGCCACGAATAAAGGGGCCCGGGCGGCAATTTCCTGAAGCAGATTGGTGTATTGGGCAAATTTGTTCTCGTCACTTATCCCTTTGCCTTTTTTTCTTGCTTGTGTCAATTTGTAACTGGTGCCCACGATGGGAACAAGTGTTAACGCATCGACCCAGTCAACTGCTATCTCCACCAAGAGTTGAATGAAAGCTTTTTTATCAAAACCCTTTCTACCGATCTGCTCCAGAATCTGACGAAAGGGGGTGTAAGCACTGTCGCCCATCTCAAGGGCACATGTGCCCAAAGCTGTCAATACCTTTTTATTTTTTTGTGAACTTTCTCCGGCTTCGTACAGGAACTTCATGATCAGGTCGCTCTTGCCGGTACCGAATTCGCCTTCAATCAGAAAAAAGTGCGGCCGTTTTGTATCGATCGTTTGTGTCATTTTCTCATGCAGACGGGCAAGCTCGGTTTCGCGTCCCACAAAGTTGGGTGGCAGAGTTATCGTCTTCATATTATTCTCCTTCCAGTAAACCCCGTTAGAAAGTCTTCTACTTCCTAACGGGAAAACTCACATGGGCCACTAAACCCTGTGTTGGCTGAAAAAGAAAAAGCCATCATCCCCACTGCGACCCCCGATAGAAGCTGAGCTTTGCACGGGGCAAGCAGTGGGGCTTTCTAACGGGGTAAAACAAGTGGCGAGGACCAATGATCATGAAAAAGGGAGTCTCAATCCTTCAGAAACTCCACATCTTCTTGGTGTTATCAAATGCTTTCAACCGCATTTCCTATAAACCCCTTTCATATGGGACAAGTTCTCTTCCGTTAAAGGTTATTTCGTGAGTTGGAGTGTAAGGGATGGGGCGCCTAAAATGCCCAATTTCCCTGGGATCTGACTCCATTTACCCTATTCCAAATCCCCTTGCAACTATTCATAATATTGTTTGAACCGCTTTTACCTCGTCAACTTGGCACGTCCCCTTGACCTTTCCGATTCCCATCCATTCAAGTTCGCCAAAGATATATTGAACATAAGATATCGGTGAGGGTAAGCAAGCATCGCAATTTAAGGGAACTATTTCCGGTTTCGGAACAATATGTAAATGACTGCAACTATCGAAAGAACGGGTATAAGTAAATGGGGCGAGATAACGTCTCTTATCTGGAGTCCTGATAAAACCAGAAGCAAACCGGCGATCATATCTTCAGCACGTCTCCTGCGTCTCTCCGTTTTTGCCTCCCATTCCGAATTGACTTCAGATAACCTCGAATGGACCGCCTCTCTGAAATTGGTTAAACCTCTGGAATTTTCTCCGATTTCGTATAACATTTTCTCCGTTGGATAGTGAAAGATGTTTGGTAGATAATCCCTGTCAAGCAGCCTGTGCATTTCACGCCTTGCATCTTCCAGAGTTTTTAATTTCCTCGAATCAGCCTTTGATGCAGCTTCCGAAGCTCTTCGTAGCAGCTCTTCGTTGTGTAGTAAGACTGCGTGAGGGATAATCAAATAAGGACTGATCCCTATGGTGGATGCTATTACCTCGTATGCCCGATCGGATGAAGCAATATTTAAGAGGGTCCCCTTGTGTATCCCTATTAAGTTCTCTGTCCCCAGATTCACCTGCCCAAAGACGTCTCTCAATTCGCTTACATCAATATAGTCGAAATCTAAGAGCCCTTGAAATATCCCCGCTATCCCCAGTACCGCTTTATTGATGTTGCCTTTCAGAGCCGGTTCGGAAGTGGCCGTATCAACAAGCGGCCTTTTATGAATGGAATGGAGAGCTTTCCACAACGAACTCCAATCCGACACGTTTCCACAACCATCTCCTTCGGTTATAAGCTGAATCGTGCCAACCCTGATATCTGGTGATGAAAGTCCAACATTTCCGAACACTGACCCAGCAAGCTCTCTGATAGTTACAGGCTCTATCGCCGGGAAGTGAAATTTTATGCAGTCTATTAAGGTTTCTCCTTTGCTCGCTCCGCCTGCTTCTTCACCGCCCTCCCACAACTTGACAAGCTTGACGAGATCATATTCATTTAAGGCTGATTCCTCTGATTCAGGTTCCGGACATAAAATTAGGTGAAAAACTGAAATGTCACTTAAGAAATCTGTTCTGCTAGCCTTTATCTCAACACGTCTGGTCCGTTGACTTTTCGAACCCAGATCAGTGCAAATTAGTCTTTTCCTTTTACCTTCAGCGGTATAGACTAATTCTGGTGGGAATTGGATGTCGATATACCGAATATCCTCTGGAATTCTTATAACCTCACTTGAAAAGGGCGGCCATAATCGAAAAGAGTATGACATAAGATCCCTCTCGAATGAGCTGAAATCAGGCGATGGATTAGGTGATCGATCCTTGTCGGGGTATCTCCCTAAAAAATGAACTGCGATCCCATATTTCTTAAATTCGAGAGCGGGCGATTCTTTTCGACAATCCTGGTCGTTGATCATGTCCGTCATTTTCTTATTTGAATTTGAATCCGTTCCTACCCCTCTTTTTTACTTGAGGTCCAAAGATTCTAATTGGATCAAATCTCTCCGTGAGTCAGAGAGCATATTTTGTATGTCACTGTCAGTCTCCGGGTTTTCTACTCCTTGTACTTTGTAGAACTCCGTAAGAAAAGAACGAATGGTATCAAATGAAATAGATTTTATAGGCTTATCATCGATTGGAAATACAACTAGGCTTAAACAACGGGAACGTCCCTGGCCCGGTTTCAGTTCAGGCTGGACATAGCAAATCGGAACACGCTGAGCACCAAGTCTTGAAATAATCCTGACGCGTTCCCTTGGATTCATGGAGTCCTGGGAAACCTTCACTTTTGAGGGATTGTTTACTTCTCCAAAAACGGCCTTGAGCTTCCCGCCGGTATTGATTGCGTCTTTCTTAAGCTTTTGCATCGCTTCGTTGAAGAGATACCTTCCTAACCCTCGATTCCGATGACTTGGATGAACAACCAGATAAGTTAGTAGACCGCATTTACTTTCTCCATAGAATTCGGCATATATACAACCCATTAGCGTCCGGCTTTCCCTTTTACAGAGGTTCTTCCCTGCCACAAGGATATGAAGAATGGGAGTCGTTTCATTTCGAGCAGGTCCCCAGAGTAAAGCTCTCCAAATCGATGGATCCTCTTGTTCTTCACGAATTGGGAACCCGGCGAGGTATAGATCACTGTACACAACATTTAACAGTTCCTCTTCGTGTACTTCGCATAAATCGATGAGTTCCAGTCCAGATGTTATCATGCAATCTATTTTCGCCTCATATCTCTCATAAATTCATTTTCAAGATTACAACCCAATATTTCTGGGCCTCCGTGGAGACACACTGTTCATAAAAGATTACCAATTGATTTTAAACACTCCTCGGATTTTTGAATCTCACCTCTTGATAACAATTCCTGGGAGACCTTTTTTAAAATTCCTTCTTCGGTACCATAAGGGTCCAAAACACCAGTTTTGCTTAAGGCTTTTCGAAATTCATTTATTCCATCAACACGCTTTCCTTCTCTTATAAGAGTAATACCTTTCATAATGTGGGTTTCGATAAGGCAACTCAAATACTGGACGTCTTCATTTAAAAAAAGGCTTTCATCAAAGTATCTATGGGCCTGTGAATAGTCTTTTCGGTCCGAACATACAATTCCAAGGTTATTAAGGGCAATTACCATTTTTTTAGGTGATCCGGATTGTTCGGCCCATTCTCTAAACTTTGAATAGTACGTCCATGCTACATCGAGTTCGCCTCGAAAGCGATAAAGTTCACCGAGGGTATTTAGTGGATGCCTATCAAGAGCATGACTCTCTGCAACCTCAAGAGATTTTTTTGCCCATAGTAAAGCATTATCTATGTCACCCTGCCTTCGAAAAATCATACTGAGCCTTCTATAAGCTCTCATTAACTGATCAAAGAAATCCTTCTTACCACAAAGCTCAATAGCAAGCTGGCAGTACCGTTCTGCTGCGTTCCTCGATTCAACGGACCAATCTTTTGTTAACGTTCCAGCAAGCTGGCGCCCCCATACTGCATCATACAGGTCGGCAAGATCGCAGTAAATTTCGCAGAGAATGTCCTCATATCCTTTCTCCACAGCCAATTTATCAACAAGTTTGTAGTACTCCAACGCTGTGTCATACTCTTCTCTCATCAGATGCACGTCTGCTAAATTATCAAGCGCCAGCATTTCCTCCCGGTCATCTTTAATACTTTTGGCTATGGACAGAGCTTCCTGGTGGCATTTCTCTGCTTCTTTCCCATCCCCTCTATATTCAAAAAGGTCTCCTAATTCTCGAAGTATGATTAACTTTTCTCTTCTATCTTCCACCTTTGCGTCTTCGAGTTTTGGAAACGCTTTTGACCAAAGTTCTATGGCGTGCTGGTAGCTACGGATAGCTTCATGAGTCGCAAATGTTTTCCCAGCCTGACTTGCGGTGATATTCCAATAATGGTAGGCTTTTTTGTAAATATATGCCAATTCAAAGTGGCGGGCAAGTTGGGCAGAGATTGCCTCAATATTATCACCGTAGAGACTTTCGAGACACTCGGCTACCTTTCGGTGCATTAAACGTCGCTGACTCTCACCTATGGTACGATACAAGTGTTCTTGTATCAGCCGATATCGAAAGTGGAAAAAAGAAAGAATTACGTCCTTTTCGATTATCTTTTCCCCCTTTTCGTCAACCAACTGGTGGATTCTTCCCAATCCATCAACAAGCTTTTCCAGAATTTTGTCCTCTTCCAAATCCTGTAGTTTGGCCAGAACTTGGGCCGTGAAGTCTTCACCTTCAACGCTTGCAGTGGTGAGGAGGCGTTTAAGATCTTCTGTTAGCCGCCCCACTCTCTGCTGGATAACGGCTTCAACTCGCTCGGGCAAATGCCCCGGGTATTTAATGTCTTTGTTCAGTTGCCAATGTTCATCAACTTCTGCTATTTCCCCCAGTTCATACATATTTTCGAGCAACTCTTTCAGGAAAAGGGGATTCCCAGCCGTTCGGTGATTGAGAATCGAAATAAATGATTCGGGAAATATATGGCCGGGAAATCTTGTATCTAAATAATGTTGGATGAAGCGATCTATCCTTATTTCGTCATCGGGTTTCCCTCTCACCCTATCTAAACTGAGTATATGTGATCCATGTCGTCGAAGTTCATTAATAACTCGTAAAAGCGAATGTTCATGGCCATCTCTCCCCAATGAGATTTCATGTGGGCGATACGATCCTATAATTAGTATGCGTTGCTTGCTAATTCTTCTTCCAAGGTAGAATAACAAGGCAATAGATGCCTCATCAGACCATTGCAGATCTTCAATGATTACCACAGTTGGGCTATTCTGAGATAAGCTCGTCAAAACACGAAAGTACTGTTCAAATACCTTATTCTGTTCTATCAATGTACTTGGACCATCTGAAGATTTTGGTTTGATCCCAAGTTGCCCGAGTATTACTTGGATACCTTTCAGCCCTATTCCGGCAAATGGGACGAAGCAGGCAATAATGTCGGGAGCCACTTCATAGAGGCACTTAATTACTAACATGGAAACTGTTTTTGCATTTCCGACTGGTTTCGCAAGATTTTGCTGGCTTCCAACTAAATTCCACAAAAGTTCTTTAAATGGTAAATAAGCATCAGCAATGCCTACCTGGGCATTACATTCCCCCGATCCACTTATAACGTCATGATATTGTTCTCGTATACGGTGTAAAAACTCCTCCAGAAGAGCAGTTTTCCCTGCTCCAGCCTCGCCAGCGATGAAAAGAACAGAGCCATTTCCTTCCCTCACCCTAAGGAATTGTTTTATTAATTCAGATAATTCCTGGTCTCTTTCAATTAACGTCGGTGGTTGATTTTCTATGATATTCTGCATTCCCAATAACGCCCTTATAATATTATAACTTACACCCGACCTGGAGGGAGCGCCTCAGCTCCTCGGCGATCCGGTTAAGTTTGACATCCGTACGAAATCCGACGGACTGGGCAGCACTAACCATGATTCTATAAGCTTCGCGGGCTGGTACTCCCAACCATTCCCCAACCTGAAGGATGACAGAACCTTCAGAATCCAAAAGAGCTCCATCGGCAAGCGCTATATCAGAAAGACGGGATAGGATAAATTTCTTATCATCTTCATCACCTTTTTCTTTAATCATACCAACCACTGAAGTTAGCTTTTCCTCGATTTCTTTCCGGTCAGTAACGATTTCCTTTTCAGGCTCATCGGTAAAATAATATTGCAGTATCTGAATAAGAATCTTCACCTCCTCGTCACTGATATCTCCATCTGTGCTGAGAAGCATGGCGCCTGCTAAGGCGATTGTTCGCATTACCGCCTCATGCAATGGCTTGTAAGGGTAACGATGAGTAATTCGTATCAAATCATCTATGGCCTTTTCCATCTCGTCGTCAGGTATCAAGTCGCCCACGATCGGAAACCCATTGCGTCTGGCTTTTTCGGATCTGGAGAAGAGTTCGATGGCCTTCAAACGAATCGGTAACAAAGGATGGGAGGCAAAAGCCTCTTTTATGATTTCAGGATGCCCCTTGATTTCATCAACTTGTCGGAGGAGGGCCTCAATATCGAGATTCAAATTTCGCTCGCTGAGCCCGAAGACCCCTTTAATGAAGGCTTTTGCAGAAGCATTAAAGTCACCGCTGGCCAGCAGTCCCACTCTATCTGCGCTGATTTCTGCCTTTTTACGCCAGCGCAAAAATAGGCTCTCCCCAAGAGGAGGAAGCACAGTGGCTGATGGATTCTTTTCATCTGTCGATATCAGGCCGTTGAGGCGGTTATTTCCGAAAAGAAAATGGGCTAATTCATGTCCAAGAAGGGATTTTACTTCGGCGTCGTCGAGCTTTTCGAGAGCGCCTGCCGTTATTCCTATTAGGGAGTACGTTCCGGATTCCTGAATATCGAGAAAAGCATAGGCATTTACATGCTGTTCAGGCAAACAAAAAATCTCTTCCTTTCCATTAATCGCCAATACTTCACATACTTCCTTGAAAATACGATGAATGCGAGGAGATAAGTTTTCGGTAAGGCGAATGCCGTCCTTGAGAAGACGCTCCCGCATACCTCGATCACGTTGTTGAAGGTTTGCTTCATACGTTTTCAGATAGTCCCCAACGCGGTAAGTGCTAAAAAGCTCTTCAACATCGGCCAGGTCCCCTCTATAACGAATATCTTTCCAGTCGATTGCCATAATCCATGCCTCCTTTTCACCCGATGGATGCGGAGGTGTGATTGGTGTATTCAAGATGTATCAACAGAAAACAATTTATAGAAAAAGAGGCTCTTCGTCAATGGAATTTTTAGGGCATGTTTTCGGAGATAAGAATGCTGACAAATTCCCCCCCTGACAAATTGCCTTGACTTTTCGATAGGATACGGATATTTTGGCCAAAGAAGTGGTGTTAAGTGATTGAGGCCGGACCAAAAAGGGAAAGATACGAAAGAAAATAAAGCTCTCAGAAGAGGAGAGGATCGGATGAAGAACCCAGGGGTGGCGGCAGTTCTCAGTTTCTTTATTACTGGTTTGGGACAAATCTACAATGGACAAATTACTAAAGGCGTGTTGTTCATCATTATCCAGGCGATCAATGCCCTGCTAATGTATGCATTAATCGGTTTTATCACCTTCCCAATCTTCTGGATCTGGGGGATGGTTGATGCTTACAGGACGGCGGAAAAAATTAATAAAAAAACAAACCTCTCAGGCAGCATCTAATAAACCTCTGGAACCGTTAAGCCAACCACAGATACAACATGCAACTTTTTTTGATTAACAATCAACAGACCCTATCGCGGATCATTTCTTGTTCCTTGTAAAAACAGCCCTCATTAAAAGCGTGGATTTCTGCTATCTATCCTATGTTTCCAGATTCTTTAAAATGTTTCAATTTGATTCTCATATATTGGACCAGTATGCATCATTTCTAACGGAAATCTTTGATTCCTGAAGCATGCATCTGTTGCGTAGGTGAAGCCGTTAGGCAGGATTTTGGTTGATAGTATCTGCGGGCTTGATTATTGTTTGGGACGGATAAGTGAAATGGGTTTTTTGATCGCTTTTACCGAGGGTTCTGAAATCTTAAAAGTTTCTGGCATACATCCTGCTATGATGTAGGCATCCATCACCCTTTTTCTTTACCCCTTCGAAATCGATATTGCCTTGGGGATGATCTCCCCCCAACCGCCTCTTGCCGTCAGAAATGGGGTAAAATTTTTTTTGACATAGTTATTTAGTAATGGCAATTGAGGCGAGGTTTATAGGAGTTTCTATTCATGTTCTTCTGCACGAAACTGATCTGAAATCTCATTGACAAAAGGCTCTCAAATGGGTAGAATTTCTAAAAATTTATAAATTGCAGCATAATAATTGTTATGAATTTTAAATAAACACTGGAGAAATTTTGAGATGAACATGAACAGAAAAATGGTAAAGAAAATTAATATGAGTGAAGATGCAAATGATGGACATATTCAAGCGGAAAAGAATGAATTAATCTCAATGATTTGGGAAATTACGAAGGATAATTGGGCATTTGCGAGAGGGCAAGATGCTAAACGAAGATTACAAAGAGATGTTGCAACTATTGTTAGAAGAACAAGTTGATTTCATGATTGTCGGTGCATATGCTTTAGGAACTCATGGATATCCGAGAGCTACCGGGGATATCGATATTTGGGTAAAACCCAATAAAATAAATTCAAAGAAATTATACAAAGCATTAGCACGATTCGGCGCTCCTCTTGATCAAATTCAAATCGATGAATTTTCAACTGAAGGAATTATTTTCCAGATCGGTGTGATTCCTCGTAGAATTGACATCATCACGAAGATTGATGGGGTTACATATGAAGAAGCTGATGAAGATAAAATTATTGTTGAAATTGAAGGTTTAAAAATACCAGTTATATCTTTAGAAAAGTTCATCAGAAATAAAATGGCGACAGGAAGAGAAAAGGATGAACTTGATATAAAAATATTAACAAAAAAGGAAAATTCGTAACCTCTCACTGGCGCGAACGCAAAACAGCCGCGCCGCACAGTTAGGGCGTTTGGCAGGAGAGGAAATGAGAGTCATAGAGGAAAAGTACATGCGTATCATGGATGACAGGCGTTCATTCGATGTTCACTTTTGGCAATCCCAAGGTGATCGTGCCATTTTTGAGGCAGTATTGGAAGCGCTGCGTGACTACTTCTTGGTTCGGGGTAAGGATGCTGACGAATTCCGACTTCAGAGAACTGTTGAGTCTTTTCAAAAAGCATAAGATTTGCTATCTTCGCTTGTACCGGGCGTTCTGAGATCTTAAAAGCTTCTGGTATACATCCCACGATGATGTAGGTACCCCTCCATTTACTCTCTTGAAAACATGATCGCCTTGGGGATGATCTCCCCCCAACCGCCTCTTGCCTTTCTCTTTTCGAGAATCTTTTGTTCAATCTCGGCAGGGTCACCGAAGTAGATGCAGTGGGCGAGGCAGATATTATCCGCACAGGCCGGATAGAGGCCTTGGTCCACACGGTGATAGCAGAGATTGCACTTGGCTGCGGTCTTTTTCTCATCATCAAAGCGAATGGCATCATAAGGGCACTGGTTAATGCATAATTGGCACCCGGTGCATTTCTCGTCATCGAGGACGACGATCCCATCTTCCCTTTTTCTGATGGCTTGCTCCGGGCAGGCTGGCACGCAGGGAGGGTCCTCGCAGTGCTTACAGACATTGACACGCCAAATGAAATCGAGCTTTCCGTTCATCAACCTCGGACCATCCGGCCACACGGATAAATACTTGATCCCGTTGGCTGCCTCAACCGGATTAAATTCCTGTTGACAGGCGACTTCGCAAGTCTTGCATCCCCAGCAGGCGAATTCTTCAATGGTCAGAGTATATTTATTCATTGCCGTTTCCCTCTTTCCGTTCAGGGTAGATCCTGCACAGAAGCGTCCTGATGTTCGATGCGCCCATTGCGGGGTCACAGCTTTCTAAGGCATTGTCAGTGAGGATATTGATGTTGGATTCCTGCCAGCCGTGACCTGGACCTTTCTTCTCCGGAAACCACCATCCATGCTGGGCTGCAACGATCCTGGGATCGCGGCCGAGGGCAAGTCTGGCCCGCTGCCTTACTCTTCCCCGACGGGATTCAATGATGACCCAATCGCCTTCATGGATACCTTCCTTTGCTGCTGCATCGGGATGGATTTCAACGATTGGGTCTCTATCAAGTTCTCTGAGTCGCCCTATTTGTCTGTTTTCCGTGTGAAAGAATCCGGGCTGTCGCGCACCCGTGATCAGGATGTAGGGATATTCCTTATAGAGTTCCGGCGTGCTGACCGGGCTTTCAGGGGGCTCCCTGTGTTGAGGGAGGGGATCATATCCCATCTTCTCAAGCACGGTAGAGTAGAGTTCGAACTTCCTCGTGGGAGTGGAGAACCCTCCCTCTTTATACTTGTAATACTTCATCTCCCCCCTGATGTAATTCATCTTCTTAAAATCATTCCAGGTGATGTTCATCGGATGGAGGATGTAATCAAGGGCCTCTTCAAAGTTGTTCCACCAGTATTGGCCCTGGCCGATCCGGTGGGCGAGATCGTTCAGCATCTCATGGTCTGAACGGCATTCGCCGACATGGATGACCTTCCGGCGTGGCAGGATATAGCCGTGACGCTTCCAGAAGTCGCCAACGTAGTCCATTTCAAGCCAGGTAGCAGCAGGAAGAACGATGTCTGCAAGTTCTGCGGTGGGGGTGAGGAAGAAGTCGGCTACGGCCATGAAGTCAACCTTTTCAAGGGCACGGTAGACTTCTTTCGCATTGGCACGGGTGATCACGGGGTTGGAGCTAATCAGAAATAGCATTTTGACCGGATAGGGCTTTTCTTCGAGGATGGCATCCCAGACACATTTTGGCTGCATGATGGCAAACCGTGAAGCCAGCCGGAAACGCTCCCCTCCTAAACGCTTTGCAAACTGATCCTTGGAGAGTATGCCATGGGCCCCAAACTGACCAACATTAACCACATTGGGCGCCCGGTTGAGAACCTGCCCCCCGGGGGCGTCAATGTTGCCGGTTATTCCCATGAGGAACATGAGCAACCGGTCATTGTCAGCGCAGTTCGTCTGCTGCTCGATGGCCACACCCCACTGAATGGCCGCAGGTTTGGTTGTTGCAAAAAGGTGTGCCGCCTCTCTGATCTTCTCCTTCGGAACCCAGGTGATCTCCTGAACTCTCTCGAGGGGGTATTCATTCACCCTCTGAACAAATGGCTCCCAGCCATGGGTATATTTTTCGACAAATTCTTTATCGTAAAGCTTCTCGTTGACGATCACATTGAGCATGCCGAGGGCGAGGGCAGCATCTGTGCCAGGTCTGAGCTGGAGCAAGACATTGGCCCGCGCTGCAGGACGGGTCAGCCTTGGATCAACGACGATGAGCTTGGCGCCTTTGTCGAGAGCCACAGAGAAGGGTTCCCCTTTGTATTCGTCCGGATTACTGATCGTCACGTTGTTTCCCCACATGATGATGCACTTGGGGAAATTCTCGTAGTCGACGATCGGATTCGTGCCGCAGGTAATGATGCTTGTACAGATACGGGGGCCGTAACAGAAGTGGCCTGCCGTGACCACATTGGGTGAACCGAGGATGTTGGCGATGCGATAGATCACCGCCTCATTTTCCCTTCCGGTCCCATAACCGAATACCACCGATTCAGATCCATGCGTCTCTTTATAGTCAAGGATTCGCTCTGCGATGGTGTCGAGTGCTTCATCCCATGAGATCCGTTCCCATTTGCCGCTTGCTTTGGGGCCAATCCTTTTGACAGGGTAGGTGAGCCTGTCTTTATGGTAGGCAATCTGTGCCGAGGCCAGACCTTTGGTGCAGAGCGTTCCATGGGCGATGGGGCAATCAGGGTCGCCGGCAATCTTTGCGACCTTGCCGTCTTTCACATAGACAATCACACCGCAGCCGCCATGGCACATACGGCAGTGGCTCTTGACGAATGAATCGTATCCGTAGACTTCCATCTCCCGTTCGATATTCGAATATCGAAACTCCGGCATCATGGCCTCCTGACGGTTCAATTAGAAAAAATATTAACCCATAAACCTAATTTAGTGAAGGGCTTGAGGGATTGACAGTTTGTTTAGGCTCTGATAACTTCCTGTCATAGTTGACAAACCCTCAACATGATCTTGCTGCACTTCGATCTGACGACCCATGGCTAACTTCCTACCTGTGGCTGCGGCTGCTGCAACCGGCATCCTCGTTGGCTCTGCTATCGTGGCGACGCGCTTTGTCATCGATCAAACCGGCCCCGCATCGCTGGCGCTGTTGCGTTACACCATCGGTTTTTGCTGCCTGTTGCCACCTGCTCTGTTTTCTGGACGCGTGCGGTTCGAACGGCGTGATCTGTTGCCCATCGGTCTGCTGGGCATTACCCAATTCGGCATTTTGGTCGCCCTGCTCAATTATGCGCTTCAATTCATCCCATCGGCTCGCGCCGCGCTGATCTTTGCCACCATGCCTTTGTTAACGATGGTATTCGCAGCGCTCGGCGGCTATGAGCAAATCACATTGACCAAGCTCCTGGGGGTTTCGCTGACCATTGTGGGGGTCGGTTTTGCGCTCGGGGAGAAGGTGGTTGAGTCGGGGGGCGTGACACATGGATGGATTGGCGAACTGGCTGTTTTTGCGAGTGCCCTTAGCGGCGCCATTTGCAGTGTTCTTTACCGGCCCTATATCCGAAAATACCCGACAGTTCCGGTAAGCGCGTTCGCCATGCTCGCTTCGGTCTTTTTTCTGGCAGCACTCGCCGCAGGAGAGGGATTTTTCAGCTCGCTGCCCAGGTTTACGATCGGGGGTTGGTTGGCCGTCATCTTTATCGGCGTCAATAGCGGCATCGGGTACTATCTCTGGCTGTGGGCGCTCAACCATACGACACCGACCAAGGTGACCGTGTTTCTGGCGCTGAGCCCGATTACGGCAACTGCCCTGGGTGCGCTGTGCCTTGAAGAAAAGATTTCAATGACCTTTCTGGTCGGACTTTGCTGCGTTGCTCTTGGCTTATGGCTTGCGCACAAACTAACCCGCTAATATAAATGATTATGTCCCCTTTTCAGGGTTAGTGTAGAATAAATAAGATTGTCTTCTTCATTCTTCTCATCGCCGGAGGGCGGTGAAGATACTTTTAACTTAAATGTCGGCAAATTTTTAAAGTTTATTTCCAAATATCTCCAGAAATTCTGCGGGTGATAGAATCCGGATTCCTTGATAATCCTTTTTAGGGAAGTGGCGTTTATTACCGGTAATGATTGCCTCTGCCCTTGCTCCCAAAGCAACTTCTAAGAAAGGTTCATCATCCGGATCAGGAAGTCGAAACTTCAAAGGCATGACTGAAACGAGGATCCCTTCCTTCTCCACCTGATTAAGGAAGATATTGGTATCCGCCCTTGTAAAGGGGAATTTAGGACGATTTAAGACATCTTGATATTCAGAAAGGATTCGAAGATCATAGGCCAACTTGATCGTTCCGGTTGCAACGAGACGGAGAATGGCCGCTGCCTTGCTGTAAGGTCTTAAAATTCCTGAAACGATGACATTGGTGTCGAGGACAACGATCATCGACGTCGAGCCCTCCTGACAGCCTGGATCTCTGACTCAATTTCAGAATCGGTCAACTTGTCTAACCCCAATTCCAGTGACCTTTTTTGCATTTCCTCTAAGGCTGTGAGGGCAAGGCTGCGCCGGATCGCAGTGAGCTTCTTCTCAAGAGTCTCCTCTGTCACACCGGAAAGTATCGCGATGGGTTTTCCATTCGAGGTGATCACCATTTCCTCATCTTTGATTTTACTCCAAATTTCCTTAGGTTTTGTACTTAATTCCCTTACAGAGATAAAACGCATATCCACCTCCTCAATTGTTTGTCATTTAATTTGTAGCATATTATCTGACAGTAATCAAATAAGTATCAATATATTGGTTGACGGTCGATTGGTGAGCTTACGACTTGTTTCAAATCCTCTACCTTATAACGAACCATCCAGCTCTTCGGCTACGGATTTCTTGCAAACCCTGCAGCGCTGTGCTCCTCTGAAAAGCGGTTCGCCGCAGGAAGGACAGTGATAGCGCTCAGACTCTGACCGGGCCCATTCAACGCTGCCTTTCTCATCGCCGTGCTCAGCTATTTTGGAGCGCCACACGGGAATTGCTCTTTTCATCCCCCGGATGCCGGTGGCGAAACCGAAATTCTCGATCAAGCCGCATGGCCATTCTTTGCACTGGTGGCAGGAGTAATCCCCTTTCGATCTAACGCAATTTCTTATGGAGCACGATTTACAATAGCCATAAAGTTTTTCGGGCGGGTCGGGTTGCATACAGCCGAGACATTCGGTCTCTTCCGGTTTGGTCCCGTAGAGGTTCCCCATGACCGCCCTGAATTTTTCATTCTTATCCCTGGTGGCGATATAGACGCCGCAGACGCCGCAATAAAGCCCGCAGGGCGCCATCAGATTCGTGTTCCCCATCTCCTCTTCAGTCCATCCTTTCATACGATCGTCCTCCTGCTTTTAATTTTGTTAATTTGAAATTGACGTTTGTCGTTGTCGAAGCTCGTATCGATACTCGACTGTCGAAACTGGAGGCTCGAATCCTTTTTACCAAAATTCGAGCATCGAGCTTCCTGCTTCGATACCAGCATCGTCACCGAGAAACGATATTCCCTTTAATCTTAACCATACTCACAGACGGAGTTTATCCAATGAATTAACCTTAAATGATATTTTCTTTTATCCAAACGAACAATGTCAATGAAAAAGAAAGGCTATACCCGTGAAATGAAAAAGAGGGGCATCTTTGTCAAGGGATGCCCTCCTATGGCATTGTAGGGCCTGAGGTCGTTATAATGATCAGAAGTTTAAGGAGGTTCTTTATGCTTTTTGATAGACTTTCCGAACGGGGAACAAAATTTCTGAATGTAAGATACCCCATCATCTCAGGAGGGATGACCTGGGTGAGCAACGTGGCTCTGGTGAAGGCTGTTAGCCAACATGGGGTTTTCCCTGTCCTTGCAGGAGGAAATTTGCCGGCTAATGTTTTTGAAAAAGAAGTGGACCGATGCCTTCAGGAACTGACCGGACCGTTCGCTGTGAATCTGATTACCATCGCTCCCAATTATAAGACGCAATATGAGATTCTTCTTTCCAAGAAAGTTCCTTTTGTTGTCTTTGCCGGAGGAATCCCGCGTAAGGCAGAGATCGAGCGAATGAAGAAGGCAGACAAAAGAACCCTGTCCTTTGCCGCAGATGAATCCGTTGCCTCACAGCAGATCCGATTTGGAATCGATGCGCTCATTCTCGAAGGAAGTGAGGCAGGGGGCCACATCGGCCACGTCTCACTGGTCATCCTGTTACAGCAGGTGCTTTTCCGATTCGACCAGGTTCCGGTTTTCGTTGCCGGCGGCATTGCAACCGGCAAGATGATTGCCCATCTTTTGCTGATGGGTGCGGCGGGTTGCCAGCTCGGAACGAGATTTGCGATGAGTGAGGAGTGCACCGCACACCCGGATTTCAAAAAGGCTCTCATGAAAGCCCGCGCCCGGCAGGCCATCGCCACACCGCAATACGATTCCAAACTTCCCGTCGTGGCTGTCCGAGGGGTCAAGAATAAGGGAACTGAAGATTTCGGCAAGCTTCAGTTGAAACTCCTCAAAGAACTTGAAGAAGGAAAGATCAGCCGGGAAAAAGCCCAGTTTGAGGTTGAAAATTTCTGGATGGGAGCGCTACGGAGGGCGGTGGTCGAGGGAGATGTGGAGCATGGATCCTTAATGGCAGGACAGAGTGTTGGGTTGATTCGTGAGGTCTTGCCCATGAGGGATATCATCGAAACCCTCGTCAGAGAGGCCGAAAAAGAATTGATACGAATTAAGGAAGAATTGAGCGGGAAATGAGCCGTATCAGGATTGACACCCAATAAAACATGAGTTTTTTATAACTCTATTCATTCAAAAACACGATGGGATGGGGAGCGACCTTTCAAGCTGGAGGAGAAGCGATGCAGGTGATTCGTAAGATAAAAGAGATGCAGGCGAGTTCCGATAGGTTAAGGCGCGAGGGGAAAAGCATAGGATTGGTTCCCACGATGGGGTACCTTCACGAAGGACACCTTTCGCTGGTCAGAAAGGCAAAGGCTTTATCCAATGCCGTGGTGGTTTCGATCTTTGTCAACCCAACCCAGTTTGGCCCGGGAGAGGATTTTGAAAAATATCCTCGCGATGAAGAAGAAGACAGAACAAAACTTGAGGCCGAAGGAGTAGACTTTCTTTTGATCCCGGAGGCGAGGGAGATGTATCCCTCGGGATACCAGACCTATGTTGAAGTGACAGAAGTTGCAAAAGGACTTTGCGGGGATTTCAGGCCGGGGCATTTCAGAGGTGTTGCCACCGTCGTTGCCAAATTTTTTAACATAGTCAAACCCCATATTGCGGTATTCGGGGAGAAAGATTACCAACAGCTCCTTGTGATTAAGAGAATGGTGGAGGATCTTAATTTCGATATTGAAATCATTTCGGGAACTCTTATCAGAGAGGAAGACGGTATTGCGATGAGTTCAAGGAATGCCTACCTTTCTCCTGAAAATAGGAGAAAGGCTACAATTCTTTATCGATCTCTTAAAGAAGGGAAAACATCTTTTGAATCCGGAGAGAGGCGGACCTTCGCTCTATGTAAAACAGTTAAAGAAAGCTTGGAGTCGGTGGGTGAGATTTCTATTCAATATGTGGAGATCAGAGATGCTGAAACACTCGAGAAAATTGAGATAGTGAATGGTCCTGCAGTGATTGCCGTTGCCGCCATCGTAGGAGGTGTAAGGCTCATCGATAATATCATCATCGTAAGGGAGGAGAAACCTTTCTGCTATTTGTAACCTTGAATTTAGGATTACTTATCCAGTACCTCCCTCACTTTTTTCACCAGTCCCTCCACGGATAAGGGCTTCTGAATAAAATCCAATCCCTCTTCAAGGATCCCGTGGTGGGAAATGGCATTATCCGTATAACCCGACATATAGAGGACCTTAAAACCCTGACAAACTTCCCTCAGTTTCTCTGCAAGCTGGCGACCATCCAATCCAGGCATCACCACATCGGTCAGGACGAGATGAATAGGCTTTTTCCCCTCTTTACAAATCTCAAGAGCCTCATTCCCACTTCCCGCCCCTAATACCTCATATCCTTGCTTCTCCAATATCTTCAGGGTCAATTTTAGGACCTTCTCATCGTCCTCAACGACAAGGATGGTCTCACTGCCACGGGGAAGTTCTGGCCTCTCAACCTTCACTCTTAATTCCTCAGCAGGCTCATCCACCCTCGGAAGATAAATCTTAAATGTTGTCCCCTTCCCAGCCTCGCTGTAAACCCAGATATTTCCATTACTCTGTTTCACAATTCCATACACGGTCGAAAGACCCAACCCTGTCCCCTTCCCCTTCTCCTTGGTCGTAAAGAATGGTTCAAAAACCCTCTCCCTGACTTCTGGAGTCATCCCAACTCCTGTATCACTTACCGCAAACATCACATGTGGACCCGGAGTCACTGCGACATGAGTACGGGCATAAGTCTCATCCAGCTCCCCATTGGCTGTTTCAATGGTGAGTTTCCCTCCCCGGGGCATCGCATCCCTTGCATTGACTATAAGGTTCATGATCACCTGCTCAATCTGTCCGGGATCGGCTTTGACTCTTCCCAAATCCTCAGACAATAAAGTCGCTAATTCGATGTCTTCACCGATCATCCGGCGGAGCATCTTATCCAGGTTCTTTAAGATGGTGTTCAGATCAAGAACTTGCACCTCCATTACCTGGCGGCGACTGAAGGCAAGCAGTTGCCGTGTCAGGTCTGCGGCCCGATCCGCCGCTTTCATCACCTCTTCGATATTTTCTTTCAAAGGGTCGCCTCCTTTGATTGCGGGGAGAGAAAGCTGGCAATAGCCTTTGATGATAGTCAACAAGTTGTTAAAATCATGGGCCACACCTCCTGCCAATTTCCCAATAGCCTCCATCTTCTGTGATTGACGAAACTGTTCTTCCAGGATACGCTTTTCTTCCTCGGCACGCTTGCGCTCGGTGATGTCTATCCCGATACCGATCTGGGTTCCGTCGGAAAGGCGGACATTCGACCAGATACTTTCAAGAATCCCGCCATCCCTGGTTGTGACTTTAAATTCACGCCAATCCATGGTTGCAGAAATCATATACTCCCAGGCCATCTTTCGGTACTCTGGATCGGGATAACATTTCTCCATCAAGTCAATGCCTCGTACTTCTTCAGCAGTCCAGCCCATAAGACGCACAAATTCCTGATTAATCAGTTTCATCTCACCTTTGGCGTCATACATGACGATTATGGCAGGGATATTGTCAATGACATTTTGAAACATCTCCTTTTGATTTTTTAGTGACTCATCAGCTCGCTTGCGCTGAATAAGTGAGCCAAGTTGGATAGCCACTGCCGAGATAACCTTGATAAGCCTTTCATCTTCTTCTCGGACCTCTAAAACAAAGAAATCCACGATAGCCACTACTTCGTCATTATCGAGGATAGGAATGGCCATTGCCCCTTTGAGACCGGCTTCCCTGGCATGCGATGCACGTGGAAAATTTGAATCTGATGTAACATCTTGTACCCAAACTGGTTCCTTTGATAACCACACTCTCCCGGGAAGGCCAATTCCAGGCGGGAATAAAAACTTTTTGCTCTCCTCTATGAATTTTTCCAATCCTTCAATTCTTGTCCACACAGCAGAGAATTCAAGGTGTTTACAATCCGAAGAAGGAACCCATGCTTCCCCTAAAACCCAACCCGTTGTTTCGCAGACTTTTTGGAGTGCAATCTTCAGCGCCGAATTGAAATCCTGCGATTCAGCGATGACCTGTGTCATTATTTGCAGAAGGCGGGTTTCTTCCTCGGCCCGCTTGCGGTCGTCCTCACGGCATTGAAGGGATTCTGCCATCTGATCAAAAGCATGGGCCAATTGATTGATCTCGCCCGATCCATAATACGGTCCTGTGCGAGCAGTCAGATCCCCTTCGGTCAGTTTCGCAGTGGTTTTCAGCAACCGATTCACTGGTTGGATGACGAAAGCCCCTCCTACAAACCAGGCTGCCGCCATCGCAAGCAAAGCTACTATGGATAATGCGATCAAATTACGCATCAATTCACGATTACTCTCTGCATAGGCAAGTGTGGTTGGCATGCCAATGCTAATATGCGCTCTTGCTTCAGATTTATATACCAGTGGGGAGAAAGCATAAAGTCGCTGGATTCCATCCACCCCAGCCATTTCTGCCGTCCCCTCCCCATGAGTCAGGATGGTTTTAATAATAGCCGTATCTCGCAAAGATTTTCCGACCCATTTCTCCGGTTCAGGATAACGGGCGATAATCGTTCCATTGGCGTCCACTAAAGTAAGGGCAGCTCCCTCGGGCAATTCGGTTTTTGCGACAAGTTTGTTAAGCCACTCTAAGTCGATTGCACCGAAGAAGACTGCTTCTATCCGTCCTGTATCACCCACATAGGGATAAGCAAACGGTAAAATTCCCTTGCCGGTTAAACGTCCAATCACATAGTCGCCAACAACAAAAATTCGCATTTTCAGAGCGTTTTTAAACCAGGAACGATCAGAATAATTAATCGGGCCCCTCGAAGGTATAGCGCTGTAGAGAAGATCGCCATTTGGATTTACTGCACCGAGATTAGCATAGTGAGGATATTGCTTGACAAGATGAGAAAGAAATGTGTTGAAGGAAACCTTGCTGCTGATTCCTTCCCTGTGAAGCTGGGTTAAAGCAATGAGAAGTTGGTGCGAGGCTTCAATATACAGTTCATGTTTGGCAGCGGCAAGCCTGGTCAATATCAATGCGTTTGATTTTACCTCCTGGGCAGTTTGACGGCGGTGTTCTATAAATGAATAAAATGTTAACCCCAATGCAGGAATCACAGCCATAAGCACAAGAATGATTAAACGCAATCGAAGCCCTGAAAAAGAAAATTGTTTCATGGATTACTTCTCTCCTCCATTTAAAAATCGATATAATTCTGACTGGAGAATTCTCCAACTCCTCCCCACTTTGATTGCCTTTATCTTCCTTTGATGAATATGGCTTAATAAGGTTGCTTTTGAGATCTTTAGGTATTGGGCTGCCTCATCCGTTGTTAAAACGTTATCATCTTTCATTGCTGACATTAACTCACCTCAATTTGTTTTAGTTTGTTTCATCTTACTTCAATTGACAGCAAAATATATGCCAAGTATGGTTTTTATAAATTCAATTGTATAAGTAGTTAATTTCCAAGCATTAATCCTAATTTTGGATAAGGATTCAAAATCGAAATTATTTTCCGGGAAATGACATTTTTGTCCTGAAGTTTACAATTATGATAAGGGATTGGCCGACCAGGAAGCTCTCAATCGATAAGAATTATCTGGCAGGAGTTTGCCTATTTTCTATCTTTTCCAACATTTTAATAATAACCTCCTTCAGTGAACTCATGTCAAAGGGCTTTTCTATACTGGGATTGGTGATCGATTCCATGAATTCACGTGTCGTATCATTCAGGACATCGCCTGTAGAAAAAATGATTCGTTCCTTTAAAGAGGGCTTCTTTTCATTTATAATGCAGTAAAATTCGATTCCACTCATCTTCGGCATTCTTATATCGCAGATCACAAAGTCAAAATCAATATTCTCAATGTTTGCCAAAGCTTTCTTGGCATCCGAGGCCGTAGTGATCTTGCAACCCATAAGTTTCAAATACTTAGAAACCGCATCGAGAAATGCGGGTTCATCATCGATCACTAACCCTTTCAACCCTCTTAGATTCACTTCAGTACGTTTTCCCTCCTCCTCTTTCTTTTCGACCTGGCCTTCCACGATCGGAAGTGTGACGATAAAAGTTGTTCCCTTTCCCCATTCGCTCTCCACCCTCATTTTGCCACCATGTTCGATGACCGTGCCATGAGAAATCGTAAGCTCAAGTCCAGTCCCTCTACCCTTAATCGTCATGAAAAAGGGGTCGAAGATTTTTGAAATGTTTTCCGCTGGTACTCCAGGGCCATCATCCGAGATAATCATCTCTATCTCTCCTTCTTTCTCGCAGGTTTTTACCCTGATTTCACCAAATCCGTAAAATTCCGTGATCGTCCCTTCTGCATTATTAATGAGGTTCACTAAAACCTCCCGCATTTGATTTGGATCAACCTGAGCAAGGGGTATAGATGGGGACAATTCCTTTACCACTTTAATCCTCCTGGCATCTAATTCCCGGATTTTCGTATTAAGCACAGACTCGATTAACCGATTAAGATCGACAGCTTCCTTTTGTGGTTTTCTTTTTCTTGTAAAGTCCACAAGGTCTTTAATGACGTGAGATGCCTGCCAAGCTTCCTCAATGATCTTCGCCAGATATCTCTTCGACTCTGCATCAATCATTTTAGGCAGTAAAAGCTGGCCATATGCGAGCATAGACCCCAGATGGTTATTCAATTTGTGGACAAGCTCAGGGAGCAAATTTTCTAAACCGGATATTTTTTCTTTTTCTACGTTATTCTCTGCCATCGTATCCCCCTTTTGTGAAGTTCATTCAGCCTCATTCGCTTTTTGATTTGAAGAGTTTTTTAAATAGAAAAGCCCGTGTCAACGCAAACCACGGGCCAGCAAAATTTCTTTCCTGCCTACCGGCAGGCAGGTGCTTCGGCAACCCGGCTGTCCCACTGGGACCCGTGCCTGCACGCCGTAGTGCCTGTCATCGAAAATTTGGCGCTTCGGCTTTACAGGCACTCCTGCATGCTGTATTGCGTTTCGGCACGCAGGCGTGGCTTTCCCCGCCTCCACATTTCTGGAGCGGCGGGCCTCCCACCGTTACGGCGGGCAGGCGTCCCACAATTGCTCGTGGTTTGGCTTTATCGGTAAATAAAAATATAGATTCCCTTTATATTTTTCGAGCAATTCTAATGCCAAGAGAGATTGGATAATTCAAACCATTGATTTGTAAAATTAATTTAAAAATTGAAATTTTATGGAAACCCCAAATGTGACTTTTTTTGTCATCCGGGGTGAATAAATTTTGACCTACGAATTTAAACCAACCCACCTCCCAACAATAATGGCAACTTATTGCTTCCTTTTACGGTCTCAGTACGGGGGTCGAAGTTTAATTTGAACTTCCCCTAAAATTCTTTTATAAGAAGAAAAAATGCAAGGGACTCAGAGGTTCAAATTAGTCGTTTTTGATCTTGATGGGACGCTGACAAAGGAGCGGTCTATCTGGGAGTATATTCACAAGAGATTAGGAAAGTGGTATGGGTTTGCGGTGGAATACCAGAATCAGTTTCTGGCTGGGAAGATTTCTTACGATGAATTTTGTGAGCGCGATGCCGAGGTGTGGAAGGGGATGACAGTGGAAGAAATGATGAAAATCGTCAAGACTGTTCCATTTCATCCTGGAACGGACGAGTTGATTTCCTATTTGAAGCAGAGAGGTCTGAAGCTTTCGATGGTCTCCTCCGGACTTTCTGTTCTTTCCGATTGGGTCCATCAGAAATTCGGGTTCGATTATTCTGTCTCCAATGACCTTCTCCATGAAAATGGAGTTTTAAGCGGAAAGGTGAGGATTCAGGTCCATTATGATAAGAAGGCAGAATGGGTGAGGAGAATTCTTCAAAAATATGATGTCAAACCTGAAGAGGCGATTGCCATTGGAGATAGTCGGGGCGATATCGATATGTTTCGGATGGCCGGGTTCTCGGTCGCTTTTAATTCTTCTTGCCCAGATCTCGATCAAATGGCCAACATCTGTATTCAGAGTCAGAACCTGGCAGATATTATTCCGAAACTTCCGTTCTGAAAAGATGGATAGGGTGATTGGGGGATAGGGAGATAAGGAGATAGGGCCAAACGTGCAGTGGGAATTAACATTCATGAAATGGGCGAATCAATGGTGGAGTTTGCCTGTTCTTGATCATACGATCCCCTGGCTCACCTACCTTGGAAGCCATTTTGCAGTGGTCCTCTTCATTCTTCTCAGTTTAATCATCACGAAGCAGAGAAAGATTTTCCGTCGTCTGCTCCTTCTCTACGGTATCCAATCTGCAATTGTTTACAGTCTCAAATTTCTCATTCAGCGGGAAAGGCCTTTCCATTTCCTTCAGGAAATGGCCTCAAAGCTCTCCAGAGGTCCGGGAGAGATCCTTGACCCAAGTTTTCCCAGCGGTCATGCTACTTATGCCTTCATGATGGCCACTCTCCTGGCTTATTGGTTTCCCCGGTACCGGGTCCTTTTTTACATCGCCGCAGGATTCATCGCATGGACCCGAATCTATCTGGGCCTTCATTATCCGACAGATATCGTAGTGGGAGCTTTATTGGGCTATGGAATTAGCAGGTTCTTTCTTCTTTGTAGTGGTATAAAGGGGGGAAAGTGAATTTTTTTCCCTGTAGGTCTTTTCCATTTTGATTAGAGTATCGCCGAATTCAATAGCGTGATTTTTCATAGCCGTAACTGCTGCTTCTACATCGCCCGCGAAAACAGCTTCAACAATTGGGCGGTGCATTCCTGGTGGATGCATAAAACGAGGGTCAGCTTCTGCCGCTTCTACTGCCCTCCTTGTTAATCCCATTAGGGATCTCACAAGAGCTTCAAGAATACGGTTGCCGGACATCTCAGCTAAAATAATATGCACTTTTTGCTTTCTTTCCATGTCTTCAGATAAGGAACTTATTGGGAGTTCTTCGGCGTCCAGAGCTTCCTTGAGCTGTTGAGCATATTCCGGTGTGATGTTCAGGGCGGCCAAACGGGCTACCTCGGGTTCTACGATAAGTCTCACCTGGCGCAGTTCAGGGATGGAGATCTTGTCGGCTAAAAATAGATCTAAGAAAGCGCTTACCAGATATTCAGAAGTCAGATTGGTCACATAAGCACCACCGGTTACTCCCTGCCGGATAATGATAAATCCGGAGTTTTCAAGTTTCCGGAGGGCTTCGCGAATAGCCACACGGCTCACCTGAAACTGTTCTGAAAGGTCTCGTTCAGACGGTAGTTTTTCGCTAGGCTTGAAATGACCTGTTATAATGGATTCCTTAAGTTGTTCGGTAACCGCTTCTGATACCCGTAATTGCCTAACAGGTTTAAATCTTGGCATTTTCCCCTCTTTAAAAAAAGATACCACAAATAAAAATATTTTTCAATAAAATATTTCTTGACAAAATATTTTAATTGGTTTAAACATTATACCAATTTTTCTGAAAATCTAAAACCCGATAAGAGTTTTAACTTGAGTTAATCAGCGAGACTGTTTATATTTTTATAAATTTAGGACTGTTTAGGAGACTGTGATAGGTGCAAACAGATAAGCAAGTTAAATTGAAGATTGATAAAATCTCGCTCAGCTTTGGTGGTGTCAGTGCCCTTGTTGACGTGAGCCTGGACATCAGGGATAAGGAGATACTGGCTATTATCGGACCTAATGGTGCTGGAAAGACCGCTCTGCTCAACTGCATCAATGGGTTCTATAAACCCCAAAAAGGCGAAATATATTTCGATGGGCAAAGAATTACCCGGATGCGGCCAGATAAGCTAGCGAAACTCGGTATTGCAAGAACATTTCAGAACATCGAATTATATACCCACCTGAGCACTCAAGATAATCTCATGGCTGCCCGACACGTTCTGATGAAGCATAACTTCATCGCCGGTTCACTCTACCTTGGCTGGGCACAAAAGGAAGAGATTGAACACCGCCAGATTGTAGAAGAGATTTTCGACTTCTTGGAAATAGCACCCATCAGGAAAAGAGTCGTTGGCCTTCTGCCCTATGGAATGAGAAAGAGGGTTGAGCTGGCGAGGGCTTTAGCTCTGGAGCCGAAAGTCTTACTTCTTGACGAGCCTATGGCAGGGATGAACATGGAGGAGAAGGAGGATATTGCCCGCTTTATCATTGATGTATTCGAAGGTCAGGGAGCCTCCTATCCTGATACCCCCGTTCTAAGGGATGGAATTCGTTCTATCATCCTCGTCGAACATGATATGGGAGTGGTAATGGATATTGCAGACAGGATAATCGTTCTCGATTTTGGGCGCAAGATTGCCGAGGGCACTCCTGCAGAGATTGGCACCAATCCCGAGGTGATAAAAGCTTATCTTGGGAAAGAAAAATAGGTATGGAATAATGCTGCAGGTAAACAATATCGAAGTTGTTTATATGAATGTTATTCAGGTGCTTCGAGGTGTGTCACTCGAGGTGAGTGATGGCAAGATCATTGCCCTGCTTGGAGCGAATGGTGCTGGCAAGACAACCACATTAAAAGCTGTATCAGGAATGTTGAGAACAGAGGAGGGAGAGGTTACCGACGGCAGCATTGATTTTGATGGGAAGAGGATAGACAGGTATGGTCCCGAGGATATTGCTGCCATGGGCATAAGCCAGGCAATGGAGGGGCGAAGGGTTCTCGAACACCTCAGCGTCGAGGAGAATTTACTCATTGGTGCCTACTGCCGCAAAGACCGGGCTGAAGTTAAGAGAGACATCGAGAGGGTTTTTGACTGGTTCCCAAAAATTAAACAACTCCGCCGCCAGATGAGCGGGTATTTGTCCGGCGGAGAACAGCAGATGTTAGTGATAGGGCGAGCACTCATGGCGCGACCCAGGCTGATGCTTCTGGATGAGCCTTCATTAGGCCTTGCCCCTTTGCTGGTTGAGGAGATTTATGAAATTATCGGGAGAATCAATAGTGAGCAAAGAATGGGAATCCTCCTCGTGGAGCAAAATGTTAGAGCGGCTCTCGGCATTGCAGACTATGGTTATGTGATGGAAAACGGAAGGGTTGTTTTGGATGGCCCAGCTGAGAAGTTAAAGGATAATGAGGATGTTCGGGAATTCTATCTGGGGCTGTCCGCTGTTGGCTCCCAAAAGAGCTATCGTGAAGTTAAGCACTATCGGCGAAAGAAGAGGTGGCTGGCGTAGAGATTAGTATAACGCCACTCGCTTAGGGCATAACGTAATTAATCGTCAATTTATTCATTCATAGAGGGCATAACAACTTAAATGAAGCGGCTCTATACCGAGAAGGGTGATACCTGGCCCAAGGTTCTCAAATATAACTATGAGAAATATGGCGACAACCACAGGGCCATGCGATACAAGCACTATGGTATCTGGCAGCCTTTTACCTGGAAGAATTACTATTTCAGTGTTAAATACCTGGCCCTCGGCCTGCTATCCATCGGCTTCGAACCTGGAGACAAAGTGGTAATTATTGGGGATAACGCTCCACAGTGGTATTACGCTGAGCTGGCCGCCCAGGCGAACCATGGAATCTCAGTGGGATTGTATTCGGATTTAACTCCGCGGGAGATAAAATACATTGCTGAAAATTCCGAGGCCAAATTTGCTGTTGTTGAAGATCAGGAACAGGTTGATAAGTTTCTCCAGATCAAAAACGAGCTCCCCTTGTTGAAAAAGATTATCTACTGGAACTATAAAGGATTGGCCCACTATGACGATCCTGTTTTAATGGGATATCGAGAGGTTTTGAAGCAAGGGGAAACATTTGAGGAAGAGCACCCCGGGCTGTTTGAGCAGAATGTGGACACCGGCAAAGCAGATGATGTCTGCGCCCTCGTTTATACATCGGGGACCACTGGATCTGTACCCAAGGGAGCCATTCACACCTACAGAACGATGAGGACAGGTGCCGACTATCATTTGCATCTTGACTTATGGCATGAGAATGACAATGTTCTTCCCCGCTTGCCACCCGTCTGGATGAATGAGCAATGGCTTGGAATTGGGTGCCACCTTCTGTCGGCGAGCATACTGAACTTCGCCGAGGGACCGGAGACACAGCAGAGGGACACAAAGGAGATACAACCCAATATTGTGGCCTATGGCGCTCGGCAATGGGAAGGGCAGGCAGCGATGGTTCAGGCACGGATTCATGATTCTGATGCCCTGAAAAGGTTTGCCTCCCGTGTACTGATGCCCATTGGCTATAAGATGGCTGATCTGAAGTTTAGAAAAGAAAAGCCAAACTTTATCTTGAGAATGCTCTATGCATTGGCTGAGGTCTCCCTTTTTCGGCCCCTGAGGGCCAGCCTTGGTTTGTCAAATGCCAGAATTTGCTATACCACCGGGGCGATGCTCAGCCCGGAGGCCTTCCGGTTTTATCATGCCCTCAATCTTCCTCTCAAAAGCCTGTATGGAACAACGGAAGGGGGTGCCCTGACAGGCGCAAAGAACGATGACATCAGCTTTGAAACCGTCGGCCCCGCTCACAAAGGAACAGAGGTGAGGATTAGCGGTGAAGGTGAACTGGTCTATCGGCAGCCGGGTGTCTTTGTCGGTTACTACAAAGACCAGGACAAGACTGCTGAGGTACTTAAGGATGGATGGTTTCATAGTGGAGACTACGGCTTCATCAGGAAGGATGGGCACATTGTGTTTGTGGATAGGGTAAAGGATCTCATTGCACTGTACAGCGGTGACAAACTGGCCCCCCAATTTATTGAGAGTCGGCTGAGATTCAATCCATATATAAAGGATGCTTGGGTCGTAGGGGGAAAGCAAAGACCTTATGCATCGGTCATCGTCGTTATTAACTATGATACCGTTGGCAGGTGGGCAGGGCAGAGGAGGGTGGCTTATTCTACTTTCGCCGAGCTTTCCCAAAGACAGGAGGTTCAGGAACTGGTAAAGCAATCCATCGACAGAATAAACAGCACCTTACCCCCCGGCTCCAAGATAAAGAAATACGTCAATCTGCACAAGGAATTTGACCCTGATGAAGGTGAGTTAACAAGAAACAGGAAATTGCGGAGGGCCTTTTTGGAAGAGCGCTACCGGGGACTGATCGCTGCGATCTATGCGGATCAGACGGAGATCACCATCGAAGCTCAGGTCAGATCCCAGGATGGCCTGACGAGAACAACCAAGACCATTCTTAACATCCGGTCTGTTGAAGGGGTGGGATGATGAATTTTTTTCTTCAATTAGTGGTGACGGGTTTTGCTCTTGGGATGATCTATGCCCTTATTGCAATAGGCTTTGTTATCATACTCAAGTGTTCTGAGGCATTTAACATTGCCCAGGGACACTTTGTTTTGATCGGTGGCTATCTGGGCTATACCTTTCTGGTAACATTCGGCTTACCAGTTTGGGCAACCCTGCTACTGGCAATATTAACGGCTATTATCATGGGTTTGTTGATAGAACGCCTCATCTTACGGCCTCTGGTGGGTCAACCCGTACTCGCGGTCATCATGGTGACCATAGCCTTGGCTACGGTATTAGGGGGACTGGCAACCCTGATCTGGGGTGCCGAATATAAGGCTTACCATGGGTTACTGCCAACCATAAATCTGCAGATAGGCTCGATATCAGTACCCTCAGAATCCTTGATTGGACTCATTGTTTCTATAGTTACGGTAGCAATACTCATGCTCTTCCTTCGCTATACAAAGATAGGATTGGCGATGAGGGCCACTGCCGAGGATCTACAGGTGGTTCAGAGCGTGGGTATTAAGGCGACGACCGTCTATGCCGTCTCATGGGTCATTGCCTCTATCGTTGGTGTAATCGGCGGCATCCTCTTGGGGGGCGTATCTGGCGCAAACATGGAACTCGCCGAGATCGGCCTCAAAGCGTTTGCAGTGGTGTTGTTGGGCGGAGTGAATTCGATCGGTGGGGCAATTGTGGCAGGTATCATACTGGGTATGTTAGAGAATGTAGCCGCCGGGTACCTGGATCCACTCCTCCCGGGCGGTGGGCTGGCTAAGGTGTTTCCATTTATTGTTATGATCATCGTACTCATCTTCAGGCCATACGGGCTCTTTGGCCTGGTCAGGATAGAGAGGATTTAATAAATGGGTTCGCACTTTGGAGCTGTTCAAGAAAGTTATGCGCAGGACTTGGCCATCTTCCGCACCAAGCTTCACTGGGGAGCGCTATTTGCTTTCCTCCTCTTTCTTTTTACCTGTCCGCTTTTTTTCAGTGACCGAATGCTGACGATCATGACCATGATCGGTATTGCAGTGATCAGCGTCCACGGCCTCAATATTCTGACCGGATACTGTGGCCAAATTTCCATAGGCCATGCAGGTTTTATGGCAGTCGGTGGTTATGCTTCGGCTATTTTGTGCGCCAAGCTTGGATTTCCATTCTGGATAGCCCTCCCCTGCGGGGCTCTGACTGCGGGAATTGCAGGTTTGATCTTCGGCCTGCCTTCCTTAAAGATTAAGGGATTCTACCTCATTATGGCGACCATAGCCGCACAATTCATCATTATTTGGACCATTATCCAACTCCGAAGCATTACCGGGGGACCCGATGGTTTAAGCGTGCCCAAACCCGCGATAGGGAGTATCGTGCTGAGCTCCAAAGCCAACTATTTCTATCTGGTGATGGCATTCACCTGCCTGGCTACGCTCCTGGCTAAAAATATCGTGAGGACCAGGACAGGCAGAGCCTTCATCGCCATCAGGGATAACGACTTAGCGGCGGAGGTCATGGGAATTAGCCTCTGGAGTTACAAGCTGCAGGCATTCTTTATCGGTTGTGTCTATGCCGGCGTGGCAGGTTCATTGCTCATTCACTACTACAGTTTCGCCAGCATAGACCAGTTTCCCTTTATGGACTCGGTCTGGTATTTGGGGATGCTAATCGTAGGGGGCATGGGTAGTACAACAGGGGCGATCATGGGCGCGGTTGCCCTCAGGCTACTGGATGAATTCATTACGATGGTGGGTCCTGTTTTATCCGCAGCCGTTGCCCCCCAGGCGGCAGCCTCGTTGGCCCTCATCTCCCATGGATTGGTCATCATCATCTTTCTCATTTTTGAACCCCGAGGACTACATCACCGCTGGGAGATGATCAAGGCCTATTTCAGACTATGGCCTTTTTCGCATGAAGAATAGAAGAGGGGAGGTGATTCGATTTCAAGGGAATATCTAATTTATGGTATTCACTAAACCATAAACGAAAGGAGGAGGAAGAATATGGCTACAATGAGATGGTTGGTGGTTTTGTTGGTGACAGTGGTGATCACATTCTCAGTGTTTCCTAATGACGTTGAGGCTCAGAAGAAATTGTATGTTGGCGGGACTCAGTCGCTGACAGGGCCCTTTGCTGAGGATTCAGCAGCCGTGCTGGCTGCCATCGAGGACTATGTCAGATATGTAAATGAAACCAAAAATATGGCTCCGTGGCGGAAAGAAAAATTCCCGGCGGACATCACACTGGAGGTGCTGTGGCGGGATGATGAGCTCAAGCCGGCTAAGGCGCTAAGCATTTATGAGGAACTTAAGGCCAAGGGAATGATGGTTGCCCGAATATCGGGGTCTCCCATAGCGCTGGCACTCAAAGATAAAATGTGGGAAGATCGTATGGGTGCCACGAGCATGGCCACCGGACCTTACTACCTGACGCCTCCTCAAAGCTGCCTCACCTATTATCCTATTTATACCGATTCTATGGCTGCCATTGCCGACTGGTTTAAAGCGAGCTGGAAGGAGACGAGGAAACCCAAGGTTGCCTACCTGACTGCGGACAACGCCATGGGCCGATCCATTGAGATCCCGGAGATGAAGGCGTATCTCGAGAAGGTTGGCTATGAGTTTGCGGGCACCCAGTATGTGCCCCTTGTGCCCACCTCGCCGCCGACCACCCAGCTCACCTGGCTCAAGGAGAAAGGGGTTGACCTTGCACTTGGTATTATGATCAATCCTGGTGCACAGCCGACGGTAAAGGAGATGGTCAGGCTGGGTATGGGACCCTTCCAGCCCCACAAGATGACCTTTGGCACTGGCGCACCGGGTCATTCTGCCGTGCTTGCGGAAGCCATGGGTCCGTTAGGTGATGGTTATGTCTGTGCTGGTAGCTTTCGCCCCATGGACGACCTCACCGTCCTTGGTATCAAATTCTGCCATGAACTGCAGGACAAATATCGACCCGGCAAGCGGGTTACCCACATCATGTATCAGGCAGGGATCCTTGAAGGTATGATCCAGGTAGAGGCGTTACGGTTAGCCATGCAAGAGGTGCCTTTTGAGAAGCTCACCCGGCGTGACGTTCTGGAAAAAGGTTTCTTCAAGATCAAGAATCTTGAGACGGGTAAAATCAGCAGCACACCCCTCACCTATGGGGAAGGCGATATCGAGGGGGTTGATCAGATACGCATTGATCAGGTGCAGAAAGGCAAAGTGGTGGAGGTGGGTCTCACCCCTCTGCGCAACATTTTTACGCGTAAATAACGATTATTCTGGGGGCTCTGATGGGCCCCCGGAAATTCTTCCCGAAACCAAACTCCGTTAGAAAGTGTGGAACGGTGATCTTGCTCTTCCTTTAAGGAAGAGGGAGTTTATTTTGTCAATTCCACCATCCACGGCGAATCCACTGACGGGAGTGAAGGGGGAAAATCATCCCCTCATCACTGTGTTTGTCCTGTGGACGTATCTCCAGAGGTGAAGATGATTCTCACGAAAAAAGACTTTGCGATTTTGGGTAAATTTGAATTCAATGTACAACCGGTTGGGGTCAAATTCTTGTCCAAACCACCTGAGAAGATGGAGAGGCTGAACTTAGGTATGGCTTTGTGTGAAATGTTAAAGAAAGCCCAGGAAGGAAACGCCTTTTTTGCCAGTCAAGAAAGCCATACCTGTGAAGCGGGCATGTATGTATTGGGACAGGCAGATGCTCCCGAGCCTTTTATAAGCGGGAGATTTGGAGCAGGGTTAAAAATTTTTGAAGAGGCTCGTTCTGCCAGCAGGCTTTACCACTATATACCTAGGATAGGAAAGGGTGTAGTGAACTATATTGCCTTTTCGCCATTAAGCAAACTTTCGTTTGATCCCGATGTCTTGATCCTCTTAGCCAAAACCAGTCAAACAGAAATTTTACTTCGGGCAATGAGCTATCGGACCGGGAAAATGTGGTCGAGTAGATACTCCGCCGCAATCGGATGCGCATGGGTTTTTGTTTATCCCTATCTGACAGGGGAACTGAATTACACCATTACGGGCCTTGGTCATGGCATGAGGCGAAAAAAGCTATTTCCGGAAGGTCAGCAGCTTGTTTCTATCCCTTTTGATCTGCTGCCATCCATACTCCAATCATTGCAGGATATGCCGTGGGTTCTCCCCGCATTCGAATCAGATGGGCCTGAATTCGTCCGACAGCTTCTTATAGAGCTGGGGATAACGCCGACCCCATCATCAAAATCTATGGCCGAATCGCATCAATAATGTCTTGATTCTTTTGTATTGGTAAAGAGAAACAAACAAATATCCGTGGTGACGTATAGTGAGATACTTCATTTAAAAGGAAAATTATGAATTTAGCCAATAATCTCGAAAAATCAGCCTTTTTCTTCCCTGAAAGACCTGCTGTATGTGAGAATGACCGGGTAACAACATACCAGCAACTCAATGAAAAATCGAACAGGATTGCAACGGCGCTCATTAAGATGGATGTCAAGCCAGGCGATTTCATCGGTCTTCTTGCCCCAAACTCAATGGATTGGATCGCCTTTTATTTTGGTGTTCTAAAGGCTGGCGCTGTTGCAATTACCTTTTCGAGCCTGTTAAGGGGCGATGAGCTCTCCCTCCTTGTCGGTCATTCAAAACCCAAAATTGTATTCACGTATGATGACAAACTGGATGAACTTCTTCGATTAAAAGATTCCATTGGTTTGGAGAAGGTCATCTCTCCCAATGGAGACCTATCGTTACCTCGAATGATTGAAACCGGCTCTCCACATTTTAAGGCCATCGAACGCGACCGGGTTGATACGGCAGCCATTCTTTACACCGGAGGAACAACCGGTACCCCCAAGGGTGCCATGCTCACCCATGAAGGAATCAACTTTTCCAGTTTCAGCATCGCTCATTTTGAACGATCCACCGAGAATGATCGGGCATTGTGTTTTATGCCATTCAATCATGTCTTTGGCCAGATCCATATTATGAACGTCACGATTCTGACCGGAGGATGCCTGGAGATTCTGTCCTCCTTCGATTTGGGAAAAACGCTTGAGCTGATGGCCGCCGGTCGGATCACAAAATTTTTTGCCGTGCCCACTCTATATGTGCGTTTACTTGGCTTAAACGATCTGAGCGAAAAGTTGGGGAAGCTCCGCTACTGTTTTTCAGCCGCCGCATCAATGCCCAGAGAGATTGTTAAGCAATGGAAAGAACAGACAGGGATTACGATCTCCGAATCTTATGGAATGACAGAAGGAATGCCCGTCACTTATAACCATTACTATCCTGATAGACATATGGTGGGCTCGGTAGGACAACCGATTCACGGGGTGGAAGTCCAGATCAGAGACACCTCAGGCAATTTATCGGAGCAAGGCCACGAAGGCGAGATCTGTTTCCGGGGGCCGATTGTGATGAAAGGTTACTTCAACAACCCAGAAGCGAATCTTTCCGCATTCTGGGAAGGTGGATGGCTCAGATCCGGAGACATCGGCCTCTTCGATTCTGACGGCTACCTTTATATTGTGGACCGTCTCAAGGACATGATCATTACCGGAGGCGAGAATGTTTATCCCCGGGAAGTGGAAGAGGTGCTCTACATTCGGCCTGAAATCCAGGAGTGCGCTGTTGTGGGACTTCCAAACAAGGAATGGGGGGAGCGGGTGACAGCCTTTATCGTTCCCAAACCAGGGCAGACCGTTTCGACGGAGGAACTGAAACTCTTCCTGAAATCCCGCCTCTCTCCCTTCAAGGTTCCCAAGGAGTACATCATACTGAATGAGATGCCAAAGAGCCCTACCGGAAAGATTCTGAAGAGGGAATTGAGAAAACGGTTTCTTGAGAAGAGACCCTGGTGATGGCCTGTCAACCTTGTCTGGGGAAAAATCTTTTTTTAGGAAGGGGTGTAATATATTAAGGGGAGCATAATATTGTTTGCATCTAAAAAACAAATACATAGGGCAGGCCTTTAAGCCTGCCCTATGTAATGTAAACAATTTTATGCTCCCAGTAATAAAACGTACATTCCCCTTTGGCCCACTGTTAAACCAACAGGTTATATCCTCCTATTCGGTTTTTTTCTGCAGCATCGATCTGTTGTCAATTTGGTTTACCTGTTGTACAGTTCTAAAGGTGTTTTTCAAGGCAATGGGGGAAAGATAGAAGAGGAGGAACAGGGATGAAAGGAATTAAATCGAGAAAGATAAGACTTGTCGTAAACGGCCACATTCATGAGCTTGAAGTGGGGGGCAGGCCCGGTCAGATCAAACCCTCCCATACGCTTGCCCATACGCTCAGGGAGACCCTTGGCCTGACCGGCACAAAGGTTTCCTGCGATCACGGCGCATGCGGATGTTGTACGGTGCTGATGGATAACCAGGCCGTGCTTTCCTGCATGACGCTCACCGTTGAGTGTGATGGAAAGAAGATCACAACGATCGAAGGTTTGAAAGATCCAAAAACAGAAGGCCTCGATCCTCTTCAGCAGGCATTTATCGACCATACCGCTTTTCAGTGCGGGTTTTGTACGCCAGGCATCCTCATGAGCGCAAAGGCGCTTCTTTACGAGAATCCTCTTCCCACCGAGGAGGATGTGAAAGAAGCTCTCTCGGGTAACTTCTGCAGGTGTATCAGCCACTACCAGGTGGTAAGGGCCGTGATGTCAGCGTCCGAAGAGGTGAGGTGAGGAAAATGGCGAACACATACCGATATATAGGCAAGGCAACGCCCCGAAAAGATGCGGCGGATATTGTCACGGGCGGATCAAGATTTCTTAACGACATTAAAATGCCGAACATGCTCTACGGAAAGGTGCTGAGAAGTCCTCACGCCCATGCCCTTATTAAAAGGATTGATAAAAGCAAGGCTGAGAAGCTTGAAGGGGTTGAAGCCGTTCTGACCTGGGAAGACGTCCCCGATTGGAGAGGAGGAACGCCCCGCTGTACCCGAATCCTCGACCGTAAGGTCCGGTATGTGGGTGATGCCGTAGCCCTCATTGCTGCCACGAACGAAGAGATAGCCAGAAGGGCCATCGGTCTGATCGACGTGGAATACGAGGTCCTGCCCGCTGTTTTTGAGATGGAAGAGGCATTGAAGCCAGACGCTCCCCAATTGTATGACGAGTTTCACGGGAATGTGGTCACACCGGGTGTCCCTTTTTTCGGACCCAAAAGCCTGCAGGAAGTGGTTATGGGCGACGTAGAAAAGGGATTCCAGGAGGCTGATGTCATCACCGAAGGAACCTTTGGCTACGAGAACATTCCGAACCCTCTGCCTCCTGAGGCTCCCGGAGCAATAGCCTTATGGGAGGAACCGAACAGGGTGACGCTTTGGGTGTCGAATCAGGCCTCCTACATGGACAAGATCACCCTTTTCCATGTGATGGGGAGGAAGGTCGAAGTAAGAACGATCGGTGGTCCCTGTGGCGGGAGCTACGGATCAAAGTTCATGTCCTGGCAGGTTCAAACCTATGCGACGCTCTTAAGCAGGGCAACGGGCAAGCCGGTAAAACTCATCTTCACGAAGGAAGAGCACCTGGCGGCATTCACGATGCGGATTGCATCGCGTATGACGGCCAGAGTAGGCATGAAGAGGGATGGGACGGTAACAGCCGTTTCAGGCACGTGGCTCATCGACACAGGTTATTACTCCATGACCACCCAATCCCAGGTCGCTGTGGGCTGTGGCGAGGTCCAGATCGCAGTCCGATGCGCTAACTGGGATTTGAAACCGAAGATTGTCTGTACCAACCGGAACGCTTCGGGCATTGTGAGAGGCTTTGGCGGCCAGGAGCTGAAGTGTACGCTGATACCACTCTTGAGCTTAGCCATGGAGAAACTGGAGATCGACCCATTTCAGTTTCTCAAAAAGAATTTCGTGAAACCCGGCGATGGGTACTTCTGGCGGGACGGGATCTGGTATACCTACCGGGGCGTGGACTTTTCAAAGGCGATGGAGGGAGGGGCCGAGCGATTCGGCTGGGGGAAGAAGTGGAAGGGATGGCTGAAACCCAGCGCTGTGGAGGGCACAAAACGGAGAGGCATCGGCGTGGGCGTCCACGGAAATGCTGATATTGGCGAAGACGCTTCAGAGGCCTATGTGCGACTTCACCCGGACGGAACAGCCATGCTCTTCTCGTGCGTCACAGAGCACGGAACAGGACAGAGGACCAACTTCGTCAAGATGGTTGCGGAAGTGTTGCAACTGCCTCTGGATAATGTCTCCATAACGCCCGCTGATTCACTGATCAACCCCTATGAGTTTGGCCCTGCAGGCTCCAGAGGGACCTACGCCATCGGGAGCGCTGTGATTGCGGCAGCCGAGGACGCCAAAAGAAAGCTCTTTGAACTGCTGGCTCCTAAGCTGCAGGCAGAGCCCTCTGAACTGGAAACAGCGGATGGGGTCATCTTTGTCAAAGGTCATCCGGAAAAGAAGATGTCATGGAAGGCCATGAGTGTTGACCGTACCATCACCGGCTGCGGAAGGTTTGAACCTGATTATACACTGTCGAATTGTATGATGACATTCGTGGAGGTTGAGGTCGATACGGAAACGGGGAAGGTGACCTTATGCCGTGTTGTCAACGCAACAGACGTTGGCCAGGTGATCGATCCTCTTGGCCTCGAAGGACAGCTCAACGGATGCCTCGGTTCCGGGGGTATTGACAGCGCCCTCTTTGAGGAAACCATCCTTGACCGTTCTTCAGGACATATCCTGAACGCTAATATGATCGACTACAAGTGGCGGACCTTTTCTGAGCTTCCGCCCATTGACCATGTGGTCTTCGAAACGCCGATTCCGAGTCACCGTTTCCATGCCGTAGGGGTTGGTGAGATCGCCACATCGCCCGGGCCGGCAGCCGTGCTCATGGCTGTTTCGAATGCGATCGGTATCTGGCTGCACGAATATCCGGTGACACCGGAGCGGGTGCTCAAGGCGCTGGGCAAGGTAAGGCCCAGGGACCGGAAGGGAGGTGTAGCATGAGATCCTTCAAGCACATCAATGCCCGGACAGTCGGTGAAGCTAGCGCACTTCTTAAAAAATACAAGGGCAAGGCCATGCTCAACGCCGGCGGGACGGAGTTGCTCTCAACCCTTAAGGGAGAATATCTATTAAACTATCCTGAAGCCGTTATTAACATCAAGACCCTGCCGGGTCTCGATTACATCAAGGAGGAGAGGGGGATGCTCAAGATAGGCGCTCTCACGAAGCTCTCCGACATCGCGAGATCTTCCCTGCTCAGGGAGAGTTGTAGAGCGCTTGTTGATGCAACCTGTTCCGTGGCCACCCCCCAGATCCGCAATGCGGCCACCATTGGCGGCAATCTGTGTCAGGACGTCCGCTGCTGGTACTACCGGTATCCGGACCACATCGGCGGACGTATCCTGTGCCTGCGCAAGGGTGGAAAGATTTGCAATGCCCTGACCGGGGATCATCGATACCATTCCATATTCGGCGCCGCCAGCGTCGCTGTTTATCCCTGTTCTTCGAATTGCCCGGCTCATACGGATATCCCCTCTTTTCTGAACAGGATGAGCAATGGCAATCTCATGGAAGCAGCGCGGGTATTGCTCGATTTCAATCCCATGCCGGCCATCACCGGCCGGGTATGCCCCATCTTCTGCGAGCCGGAATGTTATCGGAGCGAATTCGATGAACCCGTTGCCATCAGGTGTGTTGAGCGATCTCTGGGCGATCGTATCCTGGAGAGGATGAACGAGTTTTTTACGCCACCGAAGGCCAAATCCGGCAGGAACATTGCCATCATCGGTTCTGGACCGGCAGGGTTGACTGCGGCCTACACCCTCAGGAGGTCGGGCAACCGGATCACCGTTTTTGAGAAGTGTCGAGAAGCGGGCGGCATGCTTCTTTACAGTATCCCGCCGTACCGTTTGCCAAAGGATGTGGTTGGAAAGCAGGTGCAAGCGCTGAAGGGAATGGGGATCAAGTTTAAGGTTGGAGTCAATGTGGGCAAAGACATTACGATTGTCGAACTGATGAGCCGCTTTGATGCGGTCTTTCTTGCCACCGGAGCCTGGAAAGAGAGGCCGCTTGGCATCAAAGGGGAGAAGATCGGACTGTCCGGCCTGGAGTTCCTGAACAGGGTAAATAGCGGTTCCAGAGATCTACCAGGGAAAAGAGTGGCCGTGATCGGCGGCGGCAATGTGGCCATGGATGTCGCCCGAACCTTGCTGAGGCTGGGTGGAGAGCCGGTGGTGATATACCGGCGCACTCAGGCTGAGATGCCGGCATTCAGGGATGAGGTGGAAAAGGCGAAGGAGGAGGGAATCGAGTTTGAGTTTCTTACGCTGCCAACCGAAGTGTCGGAGGCTTATGGTAAAATAACGCTGAAATGTGTTCGAATGCGGCTTGGCTCCCCGGATGCGTCGGGCCGCCCAAAACCCATACCGATCAAGGGCTCTGATTTTACCTCTCCGTTTGACGCGATCATCAAAGCGGTTGGCGAAGAGCCGGACACCTCTCTGCTCCCGGCAACGTTTCGGAAGAAAGCGCAGAAAGCCTCAGCATCGGCACATTGGCTGGGCAAGAACCTTTTTGCAGGAGGCGACTTTGTCAGCGGGCCATCCACGGTTGTCCAGGCCGTGGCCTCGGGCAGGGAAGCGGCCGACCTTATCGAGCGATCTTTGAAAGGGCGCCAACCGCCTGCTCAAGCAGGAGGGATAGAGCCAACGGTTACGAGCGCCTCCCTTGAGACAACGCCCCGGGTTCGGATTCCCGAGTCACCGGTATCCGAGCGTATCAAAGGCATCGAGGTTGAGGATACGCTGGGCCTTGGTTTAAGCGAAATCGAAACAGAGGCCAGCCGATGTTTCAACTGCGGATGCATAGCCGTTAGCTCCTCCGATATCGGCATCGTCCTGACTGCTTTAGACGCTAAGATCGTAACGACAAAGAGGACCGTTGATGCTCAGAGCTTTTTCACGGCGAGCGCAACACGATCAACGCTACTTGACCCGGACGAGGTGGTCAAGGAAATTCAAATTCCAAAGCCACGGAATGGGGCCCAACAGAAATACCTGAAATACAGCTTAAGAACTCCGATCGATTTTGCAATTGTGAGCGTCGCATCGGTCATCACGGTTGAAAAGGGGGTGTGTGTGGATGCCCGCATCGCCCTTGGGGCTGTGGCCCCTGGGCCTGTTCGGGCAAAGGCAGCCGAGGAAGCGATCATTGGGCGACCTGTCGACGAGCATCGGGCTGCTGAGGCAGCAGAGCAGGCCATGGCCGGCGCTCAGCCCCTCAGCATGAACGCCTACAAGGTGGAGATTGCCAAAGCCCTTGTTAAAAGGGCGATCATGGGCTCATCCATCAATTGAGGGACCGGCGCGGGGTAGCCGTGACATATGGCGATGTTTTAAAGCGAAACCGCTTTTGCCTGTTGACATAAGTTCTAAAGTTTGTAATAGTTAGGTCGCTTTTTCTAAATCATTTTAAAGGAGGATGGGGTTATGAAAAGAGTCATTTTTTCAAGTTTCATAGTATTGGCGTTCCTTGTCTGTTTTCCCATGGGCTCTCATGCCCAGCTTAAACCCGGCGACCCGGTCATCATCGGAGTTCCCACCTTTTTAGGTTCGATTGAGGGAGGGGAGAGTTTAAAGGCGGTCCAGATGGCAGCGGATGAGATCAATGCCAAGGGCGGTGTTACGATTAAGGGAGCGAAACATCCGATCAAGATCGAAGCGAGTGAGATCCGGGATGGTGCACCGGGAGTTCCAGTGCCAGAAGCGCTTCTTGGGATTGAGAAGATCATTCTGGATAAAAAGGTTCATGCTATTGTCGTGGGACCTTTCAGGTCAGAAGCCTTGATGGCAACCATGGATCTTCTTGCCAAATATAAAGTCCCCATGCTCGGAACGATCGCTATGTCACCGGCTTCCGAGGCAAAGATTATAGAAAATCCTGAGAAGTATAAGTATGTTTTCAGGACATGTTTGACTGCGAGATACTTTGTCAATCTTTTAACAGGGGTAATGAACCAGTTAAATCAGGAGTTTGGGTTTAAGAAAGCCTATTTGATGAACCAGGATGTCTTATGGGCAAGAGGAACCACGGCCGGTTTAAAAGGATGGTACGAGAAGTCGGGTTGGGAGGTCACGGGTCATGACGAGTTTCCCACAGGCGCATCCGATTTCTCATCAGCGTTGATGAAAGCAAAAGCTAAGGACGCGCAGCTCCTGTTTACCTGTTTCGATATGCCACAGAGCGGCATCCTGGTTAAACAGTATAAGAGCATCAAGGTGCCAGGCCTGATGGCCGGATTTATCTCTCCCATGGCTGGCGAAGTGGCATGGAAGAGTTTTGATGGCCAGATCGGGGGGTTGCTGAATGCCATTTTTGAATTGGGCAATATGCCTTCAGCGAAATATCCGCCTGCCCAAGCCTTTTATGATGCCTATAAGAAGAAGTATAAAGACCCGCTTCAGTCCGGACATGGACCTGCTCCTTCCTATGAATCCGTCTATGTCCTGAAAGAAGCGATTGAGAGGGCTGGAACGGTCGAGGCAGATGCCGTGGTCAAAGCGCTTGAACAGACAGACCGGGCAGGCGTCATGGGTAGAGTAAAGTTCGACAAAGGCCATCAGGTGGTCTATGGCACTGACCCTGCAAAGGAAGCCGTTGCCGCCATGTTCCAATGGTCAGAAGCCGGAGAGAGAAGGATCGTCTATCCGACCGCTATAGCCGAAAAGAAGATATGGGCTCCGGAATGGGTATTGAAATCAAAGAAATAGGTTCGATATTTATCTTGTGGTAGGCCAAATAATACTATCATTGTCGATTTTACGGGAGGCCCTTTAGGGCCTCCCGAATTTTATCCGTCTCAACAAGATCGGACAAAGCGGAGCTTATGTTCCAGGGAACTCTGATTTATGGATTTGTCAATAGTGTGACTCTGGCACTCATTGCGCTTGGCTTTAATCTCACCTTCGGGATCAGTGGCGTTGCCAATTTTGCCTATGGCGCCCTCTATATCCTTGCTGCATACACCGCATGGATCCTGTTGACGTGGTTAAAGATAAACTATTTCCTCTCCATCGTTCTGGCCGTTCTTTTTACCTCGTTCATCGGCGGACTCATCTACAGGTTTATTCTTCTTCGCGTCAGGGGAATGCCCATTTCAGAGGTGATTGCCTCCTTTGGAATCGGTCTGGCCATTCTCGAATTCTTTCGATTTTTGGGGTTTGTCGGATCTGAATATACCCTGCCCGTCTTTATTGATGGCAGTGTCTCTCTGGGAGGAACTTATATCGACGTCCAGCGTCTCCTGATCGTTGGCATTGGAGTTGTGTTGGTGATCTTTCTCTGGCTTTTCACCCATTACACCAAGACAGGGCTTGCCTTCAGGGGAATGGCCCAGGAGGAACGAACCGCCCTGATCCTCGGGATCAATTCCGACAAGATGGCCACCTTCAGTCTGGCCTTTGGTTCCGGATTGGCTGGCGTGGCCGCCATTACGATTCTTCCCCTGGGACAGATTGCGGTGGAAGGGGGTTACAGCGCCCTGATTAATGCCCTTGCTGTCTGTATTGTTGGAGGACTGGGAAGCACAGGAGGCGTTCTCGTCGCCGCTGTTCTGATCGGATTTGCCCAGTCCTTTACAGCCACCTATATTGGTTCTCACTGGATGATGATTGTGAGCCTCGTTGCCATTCTTGTGATTCTTATCTTGAAACCCTCGGGGCTTTTCGGCAAACAGAAAGAGCTGGAGGAAAGGATTTAAGAATTGCGCCTGCCCCGACTTAATCGGGGGATTTCGGAATGCGGCCTCCGGCTCAGGCGCCGCCCCAGAGGGGCTTCTGCCCCGGAGGGAGAGCCATCTGGCTCGGAGAGATTGCGGAATTGGGAATTTTAAACTCAAAATCCTAAATAAAAATATTTGAATTTCCCCTCAAAACCCCTCCCCCTTGATGGGGGAGGGTGAGGGTGGGGGTGAGAAGAGGAATGAATCCCCCGACATTTATCCTCCCCCACAAGAGACTGTGTCATAATTAGCCATTCGCCCTTCGACACGCTCAGGACGAACGGCTAAGTGATTGATTTTCAACATGTCATAATCCGTTCGTGGTGAGGCTCTCGAACCATGAACGGAATTACGACACAGTCTCCAAGGGGGGAGGAAATAATTGTTTCAGGTTGTTTTTAGACAATATAGTTTCAGCTATTAACATATAAACCCATATGGAACACCGAAAAGAACGAATTGATCGTGGGATTAAGGCGAGGACAGAGGACATCTACGCCTTATTCTCCTACCGGGAGATGCTCTATCTCCTTGTGCCACGGGCCATCCCGATCCTGGTGTTATTCGCGGTGACGCTTGTTGTCGGAGTTTACTGGCAGAAGGTATTGATCTCTACCGCTGTCTTCGCCCTGCTCGCCCTCAGTTGGGATCTTTTAACTGCGGCCGGAATGGTTTCGCTGGGACAGGCCCTCTTTTTCGGAGTCGGGGCTTATCTTACCGGCATCTTAAATCATTATTTTAAACTATCGCCTCTCTTCACGATCCCCATCGCCACCCTTGGGGGAGGAGTCGTCTGCACCCTGCTGCTTCTTCCTGTTCTGAGGTTGCGCGGAATCTATTTTGCCATGGTCACGCTGGCCCTCCCGTTGATGTTGGTAAGGATTATAGAGGCCACAAAGATTTTTGGGGGAACAGAGGGATTAAGCGGTCTCTCCGGCCTTCCGAGCACGCGGTTTGAATTATATCTGAGCATTATAGCCGTTCTCGCCGTTCTCTTTTTCTTTCGAAGGTTGATCAACACCGATTATGGCCTTGTGCTCAGAGGCATCCGCGACAACGACCGCTCGGTGATGAGAAGCGGGATCAACATCTACTGGTATAAGGCACAGGCTCTGTTTATGGCCAGTGCGGTCGGAGCCTTTGCCGGCGCTTTGATGACCCATGTCTATATGTTCGTGGGAATGCCTGTTTTTGAAATGGACTATTCCATTCTGCCGATTGCCTCGGCTGTGGTGGGCGGGATGGGAACATTTGCAGGGCCGATGCTTGGCGCTTTTATCCTTGTTCCGTTATCAGAGGCGCTCCGTGGCGTGGGAGGATTAAGAATCGTCATATACGGTCTGTTCCTGGTTATCTTCACGGTTGCCCTGCCGGAAGGCATCTTCCACTATTTTCAGAGAAAGTATCACCAGTTTGAACGATGGGTGAAGGTCGAGAAATGAAAGTCGGTACGACTCGAAACCGAGAAGAAGTTCCTTTTCTTAAGGTGACCAACCTGACCAAACAGTTCGGAGGGGTGAGGGCTGTTGATACGGTCAGTTTTGATCTGAACAAAGGCGAGATCCTTGGAGTCATTGGTCCCAATGGTTCCGGAAAGACGACCCTGGTCAACCTGATCACAGGTTTTGTCAAACCCGATGCGGGTAAAGTCTTTTATCAGGGAAAAGATATCACAGGGATGATGCCCCACAGGATTGCCGATCTTGGAATTGCAAGGGCCTTTCAGATGGTGAAGCCTTTTTATCAGCTCCCCGCCTTCAAGAACCTCATCATTCCGCTTTTTTCACCCAGGGTGAAGAGACTGGCAGGCGGGAAATATGGCGACAGGGATGCGATTGCCATCGACCTTCTCGAGGAGGTCGGGTTTGAGCGGGATTCTTTCGTGCCCTTCAAGATGGCGAGTGTGCTTCCCCATGGCTACCTGAAAAGAATGGAACTGGCTCTCTGTCTGGCTTTAAGGCCGGAATTGATCATTCTCGATGAGCTCTTCTCCGGCCTCAGCATGGCAGAGGTGGCAAGCATGCTTCCGATCATCGAAAAACTGATGTCTGAGAATTTAACGATCATCATGATCGAACACCGGCTCAGGGAACTTTTCAGGATTTCAAACCGGGTCATTGTGCTTAATTACGGCAAAAAGATTGCCGAAGGCCTCCCCAAAGAGGTCATGGAGAGTGAGGAAGTGAAGAAGGCCTATTTAGGCTCAGAGACGGAATAACTCCCAGTCTCCCTCTCTCCTTTGGGGGCTTTGTCGTAATCGGAAAAAAAGGGAGAGAGGCAGTCAGGTTCCAAAGTTTTAGGATGCGGGTCTTTTAGATTATGGGGAATTGTTGCTTGTATAAAATCGAATGTTTTCATACGCTTGGAATACCTGAATCCGAACGGTTAAAGGTTACCGCCCTAAATCTTTTCCACCTGACCGCCTCTCCCCCTTTTCAAGGGGTTGGTTTTTAATGTTACGAAAAAGTCCCTTTGGGGAGAGGGTAGGGGTGAGGGGAACGGAATATATTATGTTAGAGGTCAAAAACCTTTTAGTCTTTTATGAGAATGCCCTGGCGATCAATGACCTGAGCCTCCGTGTCGAGAAGGGGCAGATGGTGGGGGTGATCGGGTCGAACAGCGCGGGCAAGACCACGCTGATGAACACCATTTCAGGACTCATCATCGACATGAAGATCAAGGAGGAGAGGAGGGGCGGAGAGAGAATCACGGTCATGGGTGATGTCATCTTTAACGGTGAGACGATTACCCATATGGAGCCCTATGACCGGGCCAAGAAGGGGATCGCCCTCTGCAGGGAACGGCACCCTATCTTTCCTGAAAGCGATGTTCTTGAGAACCTCAAAATTGCAGGATATTTGGTCAAGAGGTCTGAGTTGAAAGAACGAATTGATTTTGCCTTTAATCTATTTCCAGCGCTGGTTGACCTGAAACGCCGGCGCGCCGGTTTCTTAAGCGGCGGAGAACAGCAGATGCTGGCCATTGGCATGGCCTTGATCATCAAACCTGTCTTGCTGTTGCTGGATGAACCGTTATTGGGGTTGAGCCCTGCGATCCAGTCAAAACTGGTCCAGGCCGTAAAAAATATCCAGAAAGAGATCGGGATCACGACGGTCATCAGTGAACAATTTGCCCGGCCCATCCTTCCGATGATCGACTACGGATATATTATTGAAAACGGAATGCTGACCCTGACAGGCTCGGGGAAAGAGTTGATGGATAACCCTGAAGTCCGATCGGCCTATTTTGGAGTTTAAAAAAATCATTGCAAAATGGGCAATGTAAAATGCTCAATGTAAATTCAAAACCACAGACCATCATCGAAGCTTTTGAATCACAGGTCCAAAAGCATCCCAATAAAACCGCGATCGTCTTTCTCGGAACGGAATTTTCTTACTCTGAAATAGGGGAGTATGTAAAAAGATTTGCCGCTGCCCTGTATGAGATGGGGGTGAATGAAGGGGAAAAGATGGTCATCTATATCCCGAACTCCCCTCAGTGGGTGATCGCCTGGTTCGGGATTCAGAAGGCCGGAGGCATTGCTGTTCCCATCACTCCCATTTATACATCCTATGACCTCCAGTACATTGCCAATGACAGCGGCGCGGAGACGGTGATCTGTGCTGACACCAATTACGGATATGTTCAGAGGGCGATGGCCGGAGCCAACATCCGAAGGGCCATCGTGACCAATGTGGTCGACCTCCTTCCATGGTGGAAAAGGGTGTTCGGAAAGGCTTTTGATAAGGTTCCGGCGGGGAAGGTCTCAAGAGATAGCAAAACCTATCTCTTTAAGAAATTGATGCGGCAATCGGGCTCCCTTCCTCAGAGGACTGAATCAAAGGAAAGCCGAATTATAGAAATCCTCTATACGGGCGGGACGACCAAATTTCCCAAAGGGGTTCCAATTACCCATGACCTCTTCATGGAATCGGCAGAGGAACAATTAAAAGTGAGCGCGCCCATCTTTCCGATGGAGGAGAATAACATCTTAGCCGGCGCTCCTCTGTTTCATATCCTCGGCCAGGCCTGCGAGCTGGCAACACTCTGTTTCGGGGGCACGCTCATTCTGCAACCGAAAGTCAACCTCGATGGGATGCTGGAGACGATCCAGAGGTTTAAGGCAAAGACCTTCGTCGGTGTCCCCACGCTTTACCGGATGATCCTCGAACATGACCGGATCGATTTTTATGATATTAATTCCCTTCAGTACTGCTTCTGTGCAGGCGATGTCCTGCCGGTTGAAATCGGAACCCGCTGGTTCGAAAAATATAAGAAGATGATTTATCAGGGCTATGGGGCGACTGAGACCTGCGGTGGGGTGACCATGTGTCCGGTCGATGTCCAAAATCCGCCCAAGAGTATGGGCCTCGTCGTTCCGAGCAAAAAGGTTAAGATCGTCGCCCCCGATACCCTTGAGCCGGTTCCCTTAGGAGAGCCGGGGGAGTTGATCGTTTCCTCTGATCGGATGGTGAAGGCTTACTGGAACAAACCGGAGGAGACAGCGGTCTCATTCGTTGAGCTGGAAGGACGGAAGTGGTACCGGACAGGCGACATCATTTCGATGGATGAGAAGGGGCATCTCTATTTTGTGGACCGGACGGTTGATACGATCAAACATAAAGGCTATCGGGTTTCCGCCTCGGAGATCGAATCGGTTCTGCAGGAACACCCGGCAGTGATCGGAGCCTGCGTTGTGGGCGTTCCGGATCAGGATGTAGGAGAGAGGATCAAGGCCTTTGTGGTTCTCAAGGAGGATGTAAAAGGCATCACCGGGTACGATTTACTCAAATATTGCCGCCAGAAGTTGGCTTCCTATAAAGTTCCCCAGTATATCGAATTCCGCGACATGCTCCCCAAATCAAAAGTGGGTAAGCTCTTAAGGCGAGAACTTCGAGCCGAAGAGCGAAAGCGCCACGAAGAATAAGAAATAGCAGGTTTCAAGGATTCCAGGGGGCAAGGGTTCCAAAACCGGTATGTTCAGCACCCAAAGGCCAGTTTGCCCGTGCCCGTTTTTACAACGGGTGGGTAAAGATCATCTCGTCTTTTTCGTCTTGCGGCTCTCTTCTTCTCGAAGTGCACGGCGGAGGATTTTTCCAATCATGCTTTTGGGCAATTCACTTCGAAACTCAACCTCGGATGGAACCTTGTAGGGTGTGAGCCTCTCCTTGAAGTAAGCAATGAACTCTTCCGGCGTCGCTGTCTCGCCCTCCTTGAGGACGATGTAAACCTTGATGCGCTCTCCCTTGCGAAGGTCAGGGAGACCGATGGTGATGCCCTCTTTGACCTTGGGGTGCTGATAAATCAGCTCGTCAATCTCGCGTGGAAAGACATTAAACCCGCCGACGATGATGAGGTCCTTCTTGCGGTCGGTGATGTAAAAGTATCCCTCGTCATCCATGTAGCCAATATCGCCGGTGTAGAGCCAGCCATCCACAATGGTCTTTTGGGTTTCCTCAGGATTATTGTAATAGCCGAGCATCACCGATGGACTTCTGAGAACGATCTCTCCCAACTCGCCCGGAGCGAGATCATGACCGTCGCCGATGCTGACGATTTTGACATCCACATCAGGAAACGGGATGCCAATACTTCCAACTTTGTGCATTCCATGATAGGGATTCGCCATGATTGCCGTCGTCGACTCGGTGAGGCCATAACCTTCGATCATTCGTCCTCCTGTTTTTCTCTCAAACTCATCCTTAATGGCTTTGGTCAGAGGCGCCGCGCCGACAAAGGTTCCCTTCAGGCTGCTGAAATCGTAGCGTTCAATACCCGGCAGGTTGCTCAACTGCACAAATAACGCTGGCACACCAATAAAAAAGGATGGTTTGTACTTCTGGATGGCCTTAGCCACCGCCTTTGCACTGAAGCGCGGCATCAAGAAAATCTCGCCTCCAGCCTGCACTGCGGAATTCATGATGACGTTCATGCCAAAGCCGTGAAAGAAAGGAATGACAGCCAGTACCCCTTGCTCATCTGTGAGATTTGCCCATGCGATGATCTGATGAGCATTGGCGACCAGGTTAAATTGAGAGAGCATGATACCCTTGGCAACGCCCGTCGTGCCGCCGCTATAGATCAGCACGGCCAACTCGTCTGGCGAAACGGACTCTGGATGCCAATCCGGCGGGGGTGCTTGCTGCAACAATTCCTTGAAATCCACCACGTCTGATCTGCCCACCCTCCGGATGAGTCTCCACTCCCGGAATCCTTGAATAAGATTCAGCGGAAATGAAAGGAAGTCAGCAAGGCGGCTGCAGACGATGTGTCTTAAAGGCGTCTTCCCTTTCAGCGATGCCACTTTATCCAGAAAGAGAGGAATGGTGATGACGACCTGAGCCCCTGAATCCGTCAAGAAGAATTCGAGTTCGCGCTCAACAGAGAGAGGGTTCAGAGGAACGACCACGGCCCCGGCTTTCAGGAGACCGTAATAAGTGATGAGAAACTGCGGTGAGTTAGGAAGCAATAAAATCACCCGGTCCCTTTTTCGGACACCCAAATGACAAATGCTTGCGGCAAAGCGGTCAGATAGTTCTCTGACCCGCTGGTAGGTGAGCCGCCTGCCGAAAAAGTTTGTGCATGGACTGGTGGGGGTTTTGGCCGCGGTGTCGTCCAAAAGGCAGTAGAGCGGAATAGATGGATAGGTCAGGTGCGGAGGGACTTGCGGATCATAGTGCTGGAACCAGGGGCGGAACTCGGGAGCGTCGAACTTACCTTCGGCAGTGTGAACCACCATCTTATCGTCTCCTTTCGCTGGTATTGCGGGGAAAACGAACCAAACCCATTATATGGCAAAACGTCATGGGTTCACAAGGAGCCATTTCCGCATTAAATGAGATGCTGAAACGGGTTCAGAAGCATGACAAAAAGTATGTCATTCCGAACTTGTTTCGGAATCTCGAATGTGGGAATGACAATGAATTATTACCGGTCTCAAAATAGTAAAGACATCGAATGGAAAGCTTCACTTGCTCATTTTTTGTTCTGGAAAAGGAATCGGGCCTTTGCATTCAGCATGATTCCATTCCTCCCTGAGTCTGGTCAGGATATGTTGTTGCTGGCGAATCGAAAAGTAAGCATATTCAGGGTCCTTCTTCCCGTAGGTCCTCTCAATAAAGGCAATGGAATCGTGGGTGGCCTGGATCTCCGTGCGGATCTTCTGACATTTCTTCGAATCCAACCGGGGCTCAGGCGACTTCTTTGGATGAGGAAGAACCGGGTCTTTTTTCGCTAAAATTGGAAGCGGTTCCTTGCATTCGGACCTGTTCCACTCCTCGCTGAGTCTCGCCAGGAGGTGCCGCTGCTGCCGAATCGAGAAATCCGCATACTGTGGATCTTTTTTCCGGTAGGTTTTCTCGATAAAGGCGATGGATTTGTTGGTGGCGAGTGTCTGTGCCTGGATCATCTCACACTTTTTCAACCCCCAACGGGCTTCGATCGAATCTGATGGATGAGGAGAAAACCAGAGGTGGTTCTGGTAGATATCATAGAGGGAGATCGAACGATTCTCTGAGATTTTGATCGAAACGGCCTCCATCCTCTTTTTTATTTTTTCCTGGTCAAGATGGTTTGATCCGATGACCTGAGAGAGATGGTCCATGAGAGAGATGATCATTCCGTCACGGCCCGAAGTATGGTGTAGCTCCCATCCCTCCGATCCTTCCACGCAGCCGTCATTCTGACACTGCCGGTAACCTTCCAGAACAATGCGAGCCCGTTCCTTCAGATAACGGTTGAGCGTCCCCAACACCTTAACCAATTTCTCCTCTGGAGGATAATGAGTTGGGTCGATCCGCCTGGCGACGGCTTCGGCAAAGCCCGCATGTCCCTGACTGAAGGCAAGGGTATATTGTTCCTCCGAATAGAAAGGGTGTTCTTTCACGGGGAGATAACCCCACTTTCCGTTTTCAAAAACAGGCCAACGGAACTTTACCAGGCCTGAACCGGTTCTGAAATCCGGTCTTGCTGAAAAGAAATATTTCATGCTGAGCTTTTGCACTTTCACAGGAAGAGCAGACTCCCAGGTCTGAAGGGGATGGGTCTGGCTCCCGTCGAGAAAAACACGTCTGATCATCCCGGTATGGGATTCTGTCTCTAAAAAGAGTGTTCCCGGCGTAACGGAATCAGTGGAAATGCGGACAGGATAAGTATCAAGGGGTAGGGTTCCTGTCCAGGTTCTTGGAAAAAGGTAAAAAAGGACAGCACGGAAACGCTTATCCTGATGCCACTCAGGGTGGGTTGGAAGATGTTTCCAATCCGTAGACCAGTGGCCGACCAATTTTCCGTCTTTTGTGGTGGCGGCAGCAGGGAGATGGGCGATCCGGGCGTAAATCCATCGGATCGCGTAGACGGCATCTGCGCAATCCGTTGGGATTTTGTAGGGGATAAAAAAATCCTCTGTAATCGTTTCCTCCACCCATTTTTCAAACCGACGCTCCTCTTCGATTGTCCATCGGCGATCGCCCACTTCCCAGATTTGATCAGTGGATTCACTCAGCGTCTGGCAAAAGGATGGGGTGGAAATAAGAAGAATCAGAGAGAGAACCAAAAGAGGCATGCCCCCATTTTAAAAAGAATGATCAAGGATTGTCAACTTAGAGAGGAATACACTAGAAATGTGTCAATGAAAAACTTGCCCTATGTTTTAAGACCCACAATTCTTTTTCCCAAGGTTTCTTCCTGAAAGTTTCGCTTGACCGGTTTCCTTAAAAAATGTAGAGTACAATTGGAAACCAACAAACACAGCGGTAGAACTTCATGCATGAATGATTCATTCTTAAATTAAGCAAATTCTGTATAATATCTTCCAGGACAATGTTTTCTTGAAAAACACAGCATCGAATGGTCCTTTTCAAGAGGGAAAGAGAGGTCCAGTCGATCATTTTCCCACAAAGAATTGAATGAACATAAAAGATGATGTTAGGCAGTGACCGAATCTATTCACACCCATAAGGAGATTTTCTGCATTGGATATTCCACGGATCTTCAACATCACCGAAAGTGCTCACCGCATCCATAACCCGTTCACACCCGAAAAGCTCGCTACTCTCGGCTCGGCGCTGCGTCTGGAAACGGGGACCCGAGTGCTCGACCTCGGCAGCGGTTCGGGCGAGATGCTGTGCACCTGGGCACGCGATTACGGAGTCATCGGCACCGGCATCGACATGAGCCAGTTGTTCACCGAGCAAGCGAAACTCCGCGCTGAAAAACTCGGTGTCGCCGATCAAGTCAAGTTCATCCATGGCGATGCTGCCGGCTTCGTCTCTGACGAGAAGGCCGGTGTGGCAGCCTGTCTCGGAGCCACGTGGATCGCTGGGGGAGTCGTCGGCACCATCGAGCTTCTGGCGCAGAGCCTCCGCACCGGAGGGATCATCCTCATCGGCGAGCCCTACTGGCGGCAGTTACCGCCGACGGAAGATGTTGCCAAGGGGTGTCTTGCCGGCTCAATCTCCGACTTTCTCCTGCTTCCAGAACTTCTCGCGTCTTTCGGCCACCTCAGCTACGACGTCGTGGAAATGGTTTTGGCAGACCAAGACAGCTGGGACAGATACGAGGCGGCCAAGTGGCTCACCATGCGCCGATGGCTTGAAGCCAATCCCGACGACGAGTTCGCGAAAGATGTTCGAGCCAAACTAACCTCGGAACCCGAGCGCTACGCCGCTTACACGCGTGAATACCTGGGCTGGGGCGTGTTCGCGCTGATGACGCGGTGATGAGGGGATTACCGGGCGACTCAGAAAGTGGGGAAAATCCAATTATGCCTAAGAACCGGTTGCAGCGGACGTTTCGCTGCGCGGCCCGCCGCTGAACCGGCGTGTACCCTCACTTTCAAGTCACAATCTTCACGACTGGGGAATTGTCCCGCCCAGAGAGTAGTAGGTGATAGGAAGGAGTAGGCTAAATGAAACCAACGAACCAACTGGTAAACCCTATGTTGACTGATTTCTACCAGATCACCATGGCTTATGCTTATTGGAAAGCCGGCGTGCACGAGGAAGAGGCTACATTTGACCTTTTCTTCCGCAAGAATCCTTTTGGGGGAGAATTCGCCATATACGCCGGTCTCGAGGAGAAACTGAGGCTGTTTGAGAATTTCCGTTTTACCGATGATCACATTGCCTATCTCAAGGACCAGATGCAGCAATGCGAAAAAGGTTTTTTCGATTGGCTCAAAAGTGTGGACTGTTCCAAAATAAAGATTTACGCCTTGAAAGAAGGAACGATATCTTATCCTCGCATTCCTTTAATAAGAGTGCAGGGCCCGATAGCGGTTGCTCAGTTGCTCGAAACTTCCACGCTCACGCTGACCAATTATCCGAGCTTAATGACAACAAACGCAGCTAAATATCGTTTGGCTGTGGGGTTTGACAAAGGCTTAATTGAATTCGGTTTGCGAAGGGCGCAAGGCCCGGATGGAGGGGTTTCAGCTTCCCGTTACAGCTATATGGGTGGTTTTGATGGGACCAGTAATGTTCTTGCAGGTTATCTTTTCGGTGTGCCAATACGGGGAACTCACGCACACTCGTATGTGCAAGCTTTTACAGGCCTTGAAGATCTGAAGGATCACACTCTTGCTGGGGCAGACGGAAAAATACATGATTTTGTCAAAACGGTTTTGGAAATCCGAGGAGCATTGGGTTTCAATCACACCAATGAAGGAGAACTCGCATCCTTGATTGCGTATGCCCAAGCCTTTCCCAGAGGGTTTCTGGCGCTTGTGGACACCTATGATACCATGAAATCAGGCGTTCCTAACTTTGTTTGTGTGGCGCTCGGGCTTCTCAAATTGGGGTATAGGCCCATAGGGGTAAGATTAGATTCCGGAGATCTTTCCTACCTTTCAAAGGCAACAAGGAAAGCCCTTAATGGAATCGGTGCCAGGACTGACCCCGATCTTTTAAAATGTGTCATTCTGGCGAGCAACGAGATTAACAGAAGTGTCCTGAGATCTCTCAAGGAGCAGGGCCATGAAATCGACCTGTTTGGAATAGGCACGCATCTTGTTACATGCGATGATCAACCTGCAATGGGATGCGTTTACAAACTGGTTGAAGTAAAAGGTACCCCTCGTATAAAACTTTCCCAGGAATTGAACAAAATGACCATACCCGGGAAGAAAGAGGCTTACCGCCTTTTCAGTGAAGACGGTTACGGCCTGCTGGATCTTATGATAAGAGTGGGAGATAAACCCCCGGAACCATCAAAACGTGTCTTATGCCATCACCCCTTTGACCAAATCAAGCGCGTGTATGTGACTCCCTTCAAAGTCATTCCACTCCATCATTGCGTCTGGGATGGGGAAAGGGTCTACCCAGAAGTTTCATTAAGGGAGTCCAGAGATTATGTTTTGAATCAACTGCGCAGCACAAGGGAAGACCATCTAAGGGACATCAATCCTACTCCTTATAAGGTGTCAGTGAGCGAAGAGCTTTACGATTACGTTTACCGCCTGTGGACAGAGGAGTCTCCTGTAACAGAGCTCAAATGATCAGATTCCAGGGAGGATCATTGGGAGCAGGCTTGAGAAACTGAGATATTGGATCTTTGTAACACTTTAGCTCTTTGAAAAAAGCTCTTTGACAACCGAATAAAGAAAAAGCTGGCGTCAGATTCAACAATGTTGTATAACGTTCTCCAGGAGCAAGGAGAGCGTTATGGAGTCAGTCGTCTTCC
>Ga0208244_100178_pt1 | contig 80378 bp, 74 predicted proteins | sample SubbioCR12Aug_5A_FD_184828 | JGI IMG/M metagenome (GOLD analysis project Ga0208244, IMG submission 184828) | Serpentinite rock and fluid subsurface biosphere microbial communities from McLaughlin Reserve, California, USA - CR12Aug_5A (SPAdes) | ecosystem: Environmental > Terrestrial > Deep... | reverse complement strand
GCCCAGGCCAAGGACCAAAGTCTCCACTACAGCCACTTTCAGCCCTCATCACCTATGATAATCAATCACTTGCGCATGAAATGCTGGCGAAATCAGGGAAAAATAGGATCGAGTTGAGAAAGTTGGGCTAACGAAGCGGCGGTCTGATCACTAGCCTCACATCATCCGGCGCGTGCCGGTCAACCTGATGGAGGCCACTCATGTACTCGGAACAACTCGCAGTGCTGTTGTTTATTGCCGCAACCCAGGTCGCCGGGCCGGGCATCGGCTCGCAACCGATGGCGCAGATGCCGCGAAACGGGGTGCAAAGCGCGCTGCCCAGCGTCACCGCGCGGGCGCTGCCACAGCCGCGCCTGAGCGGCACCAACAAGACCCGGCAGCAGATCAAGCGCGAGCGCGCGAAGATGATGCTGGCTGAGTTTCATTAAACACTGCGTCGGGTTCGCCAAAGCCGCCGCCGCCCGGCGTTTGCAGCACGAACAGCGCACCGCTGGCGAGCGTGAATTCGGCATTGCCGGGCAGCGCCTCGACTGTGCCATCGGCCTGTTCGAGCCATTGCCGCCCGGTTTTGCCCGGCTCGCCGCCGGCTATGCCGAAGGGCGCCACCCGCCGCCGCGACGCCAGCAGATTGGCCCGCATCGGCGCGAGAAAGCGCAACCGCCGCTCGACGCCATCACCGCCGGCATAGTGGCCGGCGCCGCCTGAACCGCGGCGGATGCCGAAACTTTCCAGGCGCACCGGATAACTGAGTTCCAGCACTTCCGGGTCGGTCAGACGCGAATTGGTCATATGGCTGTGCACCGCGCTGGCACCGGGGAAATCCGGGCCGGCGCCGGTCCCGCCACAGACCGTCTCGTAATACTGATGGCGGCCGTCGCCGAAACTGAAGTTGTTCATGCCGCCCTGGCTGGCGGCCAGCGCGCCGAGCGCGCCATACAGCGCATCGACGATGTTCTGCGAGGTCTCGACGTTGCCGGCGACAACTGCCGCCGGATAGGCCGGATTCAGCAGCGAGCCGGCCGGCAGGACGATGTCCAGCGGCCGCATCACGCCGGCGTTGAGCGGAATGTCGCTGTCGATCAGCGTGCGGAACACATACAGTACGGCGGAATGCACGATGCTGGCCGGGGCGTTCAGATTGCCCGGCTGTTGCGGGCTGGTGCCGCTGAAGTCGATGCACGCGCGGCGCGCGGCGACGTCGATCGAGATCGCCACGACGATACGGCTGCCATCATCCAGCGGCAGCGTGTAATGGCCGCCATGCAGCCGGCCAAGCAGGCGCTGCACGGCGGCTTCGGCGTTGTCCTGCACGAAGCCCATGTAAGCCAGCACGGCAGCGGCGCCGACTTCGTCTTCCAGGGTTCGCAATTGACGTGCGCCGAGAGTGTTGGCGGCAACCTGTGCGGCAAGGTCGGCAAGATTCTGCTCGGGGTTGCGCGCCGGCTGCGCATTGCCGGCCAGCCAGGCGCGCAGGTCTGGTTCCAGCATCCGGCCGTCACGCACCATCAACAGCCCATCCGACCGGCAGCCTTCCTGATCGATATGCCGGCTGTTGGCCGGCATCGAGCCGGGACTGATGCCACCGACATCGGCATGGTGTGCGCGGCTGGCGGTGAAATAGCGCAGTTCGCGGCCATCCGGCGAGAAGATCGGCGAGACCACGGTGATGTCCGGCAAATGCGTACCGCCGGCATACGGCGAATTGATCAGCCAGGCGTCGCCGGGCCGCAGCTGATCGCCAAATGCGTGCAGGATGGCGCGCACCGAATCGCCCATGCTGCCCAGATGCACCGGGATGTGCGGAGCGTTGGCGATCAGGTTGCCGTTGGCGTCGAACAGCGCGCAGGAGAAATCCAGGCGTTCGCGGATATTCACCGAGCGGGCGCTGTTCTGCAGTGCCCGCCCCATGTCCTCGGCGATGCTCATGAAGCGGCGATTGAACAGGCTCAGCCAGGTTGGGTCGGGACGCGCCGGATCGGGGCGGCGCGCGGCTGCCGCTTCGGCATGCAGCAGCAGATCGCCGCGCGCGGTGAGCATCACGCGCCAGCCCGGCTCGACCACCAGCGTCGAATCGACCTCGACCACCAGGGCCGGGCCGGGCACGATTTGGCCGATGCCGAGTTGTTCCCTGCGAAACAGTGGCAGATCGTGCCAGGCGTCGGCGAAATACACTGGTCGGTGGGCAATCGGCGCGGCCGGTGCGGTCGGCAGATCGGTCAAGCCTTGCGGCAGGCCGCCGCCACTGACGGTTTCGCTTTCCAGGGCAACGCAGATCAGTTCGCGCTGGGCATCGGCGTAGCCGAAGCGGGCGCGGTGCTCGGCGTGGAAGGCAGCAGTCATCTCGGCCTTATCAGTGACCGGGATGGCGAGGACGCTGTCGGCACCGGCATAGCGCAGCAGCGCGCGTTGGATTGCGTCAGGCGGCCCGGCAGCCTCAAGGGTCAGGGTGGCGAGCGGCTGCTCAATCGCCGTTTGGCGGATTTCGCGGCGTTCCGCCAGACCGATGCCATAAGCCGAGAGCACCGCCGCGAACGGCGAAATCAATACCTGCCGAATGCCCAGTCGGCCCGCCACGGCGCAGGCATGCTGGCCGCCGGCGCCGCCAAAGCTGACCAGCGTGTAGGCCGACGCATCGACACCGCGCGCCAGCGTGATGTGGCGGATCGCATCGGCCATGTGTTCGATGGCGATATCAAGGTAGCCGGCGGCGAGTTGTTCCGGGCTGTAGTCCAGATTCAAAGCGCTATTCAGCATCGCAGTCTGCTCGGCGAACGCCGAGCGGACGCAGGCCGGATCGAGCGGCTGATTGCCATCGTCGCCGAATACGGCGGGAAAACAATCGGCCTGCAGGCGGCCGAGCAGCAGGTTGGCATCGGTCACTGTCAACGGGCCGCCGCGCCGGTAACAGGCGGGGCCGGGCAGACTGCCCGCGGAATCCGGGCCGGCCAGCAGACGCTCGCCATCGAAGCGCAGAATCGATCCTCCGCCGGCGGCTACGGTATGCACGCCGAGCATCGGCACGCGGATGCGATGACCGGCAATGTTGCCATCCTGCACCCGTTCGAAAGCGCCGGAAAAAAGTGATACATCGGTCGAAGTGCCGCCCATGTCGAAGCCGATCAATTTGTCGAACCCCGCCGCCTGACCAATCTTGGCCATGCCGATCAAGCCGCCGGCCGGGCCCGACAGCACGCTGTCCTTGCCCCGGAATTGCGCTGCATCGACCAGACCGCCGCTGGATTGCATGAATTCCAGCTTGACCCCGGCGGGCAGGGCGGCGATCACCTGTTCAGCGTAGCATCGCACCGGTGGCGACAAGGTGGCATCGAGCACGGCGGTTTCTGCACGCGGCAGGAATTTGATCAACGGGCTGGCCTGGTGCGACAGGCTGATCTGGGAAAAACCGGCGGCGCGCGCCAGTTCGCCGGCGCGAAGCTCATGCAGCGGATTTTTCCAGCTATGCAGAAAGGCAATCGCACAGGCGTTGAAACCAGCGCTGCGGGCTGCGGCGAGTTGGTTCGTCAGCGCAACTTCGGCCAGCGGCTGCAAGATCGCGCCGTCAACCGCGATACGTTCCTGCGCTTCAATGACACGCGCATGCAAGGGGGCTGGTTTGCGGATGTCGAGCGCAAAAATATCGGGGCGGGCCTGGTCGCCAATCTCCAGCGCATCGGCATAACCGCTGCTGGTGATCAGGACTACCGCTTCGCCGCTTTGGGTGAGCAGGGCATTGGTACCCACCGTGGTGCCCATTTTGACGCTGGCGATGCGCTCCGGCGGAATGGCCTGGTCCAGGTTCAGGCCGAGTATCTGGCGAATACCGGCGATTGCGGCATCGTGGTAATGCCTGGGGTTTTCCGAAAGCAGTTTTTTCTGGATCAGCCGACCATCCGGGGCACGCGCGATGATATCCGTGAAAGTGCCGCCACGATCGATCCAGAAATCCCAGCCGATGTTCGCGTGCCGGTTCAACCTAGACTCCTCTGTTGGACGCGTAGCGGGCTCGCCCATTTGGTGTGAGTGATCGAAGGCGGTAACGCTTGCAGCCATGGGTCACCTCAAGGGCTGAGGAGCCGTCAACAGAGGAATCTAGGTTCAATATTCGCTTACCCCGAACAGGTCGCGGGCGGTGTCGGTGAAATCACGCAAATCATCCTCATCCATGGCTAGATGCTCGCGGCAGAGATCACCAAATTCTTCCCAGGCATCGTCATTCATGTGTTGCGAAATTGCGTTATTGACATGTTCCGCGACATGGCCGAGCGCGATCAGGGTGACAACATCGGGATGCAGCGCGTGGTCACCGAAGATGGAAATATCGTGGTGCAAGCTGATGGCTTCGCGAATATGGGCGGGCAAGCCCCAATTGCTGGCAAGCAGACCGCCAACCACGGCATGGTTGGTGTTGTGACGAACGTCTTCGAGATCGGTGACTTCAATCCAGCGGTGGTTATGGATGTCACGCATGGTTTGGTGGTATTCCGGAAAACGTTGCAGCAAAATCGGCATCGCGCTGTCGTGAAACAGGGTGTAGAGATGTGCTTCATCAACCAGCATGATGGCGCGACTTTTGGCCAGCATGCCGGCCAATTGTGCACTGCGGGCGGCGCTGTCCCAGAACCGCTGCATCCCTTCCACGGGTATGCTGTTGCGCAATGCCAGTCCCATGACCAGGGTGCCGACATTCTTCATGCCGAGCATGGAAACCGCCTGCTGGATCGAAACGATTTTCGAGCGCAAGCCGTAGAAAGGCGAGTTGGCCGTTTTCAAAACGGCGGCGGACAGACCGACATCGTTACTGATCAAGCGAATGATTTTGGACACGTCGGGATCTTCGCTGGTGCGTTCGATCATCAATCTGCGCACGATTTCCGGCTGCGGCGGAATCTGAATTCCAGCCAGCAGTTTCAATGCTTCCTGCCGGCTGAATTGATGACCAGCCTGTTCGGTATGGATTGAAGTCGATTGGGTTGCTGCCGCGATCATGATAGCCCCTTGATGCCTGAAATATCACTTATGTGATAACCAAGCTTCATTTTAGCGAACTATTGGCGGATAACAATATTATTATTTGATGGTGTTTCATATTTATCGGTTATGGACGTGTCGATTCAGCCCATCGATACATCTTGATTCCCGCTTGCGCGGGAATCAAGGAACCCTGGGAGGCCTGTCGGACTATGCAGCCGACAACGTCAAATTCCAAAGACGCCTAGATGCCGCGCAGCAATTCGTTGATGCCGACCTTGCTCAAGGTCTTGGCATCGACCTGCTTGACGATCACTGCGCAATACAGGCTGTACTTGCCGTCGCTCGACGGCAGATTGCCACTGACCACGACCGAGCCGGCGGGAATCCGGCCATAGCTGACTTCGCCGGTTTCGCGGTTGTAGATGCGTGTCGACTGGCCGATGTAGACGCCCATGGAAATGACGCTGTTGTCTTCGACGATGACGCCTTCAACGACTTCGGAACGCGCGCCGATGAAACAGTTGTCGCCGATGATGGTCGGACCGGCCTGCACCGGTTCGAGCACGCCGCCAATACCGACGCCGCCGGACAGGTGCACGTTCTTGCCGATCTGGGCGCAGGAGCCGACAGTGGCCCAGGTATCGACCATGGTGCCTTCATCGACATAGGCGCCGATGTTGACGTAGGACGGCATCAGTACGACGTTTTTGGCGATGTAGGACCCCTTGCGCACCGATGCCGGCGGCACCACGCGGAAGCCGCCTTCGCGGAAATCGCGGCTGTTGAAATCGGCGAACTTGCTTGGCACCTTGTCGTAGTAATTGGTGAAACCGCCCTTGATGAAGGCGTTGTCTTCCAGGCGGAACGACAGCAGCACGGCTTTCTTGATCCACTGATGGGTTACCCAGTTCTGTCCATCGGTGCGTTCGGCAACCCGCAACTGGCCGCAATCGAGCAGATCCATTACCGCCATCACGGCGTCCTTGACCTTGGGTTCCACATTGCGCGGCGTGATGTCGGCGCGGCGTTCAAAAGCTTCTTCAATGATGATTTGCAGGTCTTGCATGAGACTTTCCTTTGATAAAGTAGCTGACTAATCGAAATTGCAGAACGTTCTTGGCGAGGTTCTCGCAATCACGTCCTTGATGTCGGGGTGCTTGCGCAGCTTGTCGACCACCCGCACATAATCGAAATCGGTCACCGTCACGCCGAACAGGATGTCCACCACGCCATCCGCCAGCACTTCGGAATGAATGATTTCCAGATCTTCGTCCTGCAGCAGATTTTTCAGCGCTTCCGCCGCTTGTAGCTGCGCCGCCTGGGACGGCAGACTGAAACAGAAAAACAGCACCAGCAACAGCCATTTCTTCATGATTTTGCTCCACAGAAATTGACGATGCGACGCGCCGCTTCGACACAGGCTTCCAATCCATCGACCAGGGCGATACGGATGTATCCCTGACCCGGATTGATGCTCTTGGCGTCACGCGCGAGGAAGGAACCGGGCAAAACGGTAACATGCTGATCACGATAAAGCGCGCGGGCGAAACCGGCATCATCGCCGCCGGGAACGCGCGCCCATAGGTAGAAAGCGGCATCCGGCGGGTCGAACTGCAATATGTCATGCAACATCGGCATCACGGCAGCGAATTTCTCGCGGTACAGGCGACGGTTTTCCCGCACATGCTCCTCGTCCAGCCAGGCAGCGGTCGAGGCGGCCTGTACAGCCGGGTTCATGGCGCTGCCATGGTAGGTGCGATAGAGCAGAAATTGCTCGATCGCCTGGGCATCGCCGGCCACAAAACCCGAACGCAGTCCCGGCACGTTGGAGCGTTTCGACAGGCTGTTGAATACCACCAGGCGCTCCTGGCCGCAGCCGAGCTGTTTGGCGGCGGTCAGCGCGCCCAGCGGCGGCTGACCTTCCTGGAAGTAGATTTCCGAATAGCATTCGTCGGAGGCGATGATGAAATCGTGTCGCTGCGCCAGTTCGAATATCTCCCGCCAGTCGTCCAGACTCATCACTTTGCCGGTGGGATTGCCGGGCGAACAGACATAGGCCAGTTGCACGTTTGGCCAGAGATCTTCCGGGATTGCGTTGTAGTCGCACCGATAACCCGATTCCGGCAAGGTATTCAGAAAATACGGCTTGGCCCCGGCCAGTAGCGCGGCGCCCTCGTAAATCTGGTAGAACGGGTTGGGTGACAGTACCCGTTTGAGGTGTTTGCTCGGGTCGATCAGGGCCTGGGCGAAGGAAAACAATGCTTCGCGGCTGCCATTCACTGGCAATATCTGCGTTGCCGGGTCGAGTTCGACGCCATAGCGCATCCGACACCAGTCGGCGATCGCCATGCGCAGCGCTTCCGAGCCCTGGGTGACCGGATAATTCGACAATCCGGACAGATTGTCGGTCAAGGCCTGTTTAATGAATGCGGGTGTGGGGTGTTTGGGTTCGCCGATCGACAGGTTGATCGCCGACAGCGCAGGATTGGGCGTGATGCCGGCGAACAGTTCGCGCAGTTTCTGGAACGGGTAGGGCTGGAGTTGCTTGAGGCGGGGATTCATCGACGCGTCCTGGCGCTGCCTGATTTTTTCGAGCCGTTGATTATATGCTTTCGAAGTCGCTGCTGGCCCCGCTTGGTTTGATTCTTGCCGCCACCATCTGGGGCCTGATCTGGTATCCCTACCGGCTGCTGGAACAGGCTGGCGTGTCGGGCGCCGTGGCATCGCTGCTGACCTATCTGTTCGGTCTGCCGCTGCTGCTGATGCTCGCCTCACGGGTGCGCTTCGCCGCTCCGGGTGAGCGCGGCTTGCTGCTGGCTCTGGCGTTGTCCGCCGGCTGGACCAATCTGGCTTTCGTGCTGGCGGTGATCCACGGCGAAGTCATGCGGGTGATGTTGCTGTTCTATCTGGCGCCGCTGTGGACGGTATTCTTCGCACGCGTGCTGCTGGGCGAAACCGCGGGGCGAGCCGCCTATCTGGTGATCGCACTGTCTGTCGCCGGCGCCTATGTCATGTTGTCCGATTCCGGTGGTCTGCCTTTGCCGACCAACTATGCCGAGTGGCTGGGGCTGTCCGCCGGCGTCAGCTTTGCGTTGAGCAATGTGCTGACGCGCAAGATCAGTTCAGCGCCGATTGCGTTGCGTTCTCTGTGGGTGTTTCTTGGCGTGGTGCTGTGGTCTACGCTTTATGCAACCTATCAAGGCGGCGCGCCGCATATCGTCATGACCCTGGATCTGCGCGACTGGCTCCTGGTGGCAGTGATCGGCGTGTCGCTGTTGCTGGCCACGTTCCTGGTTCAGTTCGGTCTGGCGCGAACGCCGGCCAACCGGGCCATCGTGATCCTGCTCAGCGAACTCGTGGTAGCGGCGATAGCCAGCCGCTGGCTGGCCAGCGAGGCGATGAATCCGCGCGAATGGATCGGCGGCGCGATGATCGTCGCGGCAACTTTGTTCACCGTGAAATGGCAAGCGAAACCGGAGCCGGAGCCACACCATGCCTGAAATCATCAGCCTGCTGCACGCCTCGTTGTTGGTTGCGGATATCGACCGGTCACGACGATTCTATGAAGGCGTGCTGGGGCTGCAAGCCAGTCCGGCTCGACCGCAGATGTCTTTCGACGGGGTCTGGTATGACATCGGCGCAGCGCAGATCCATTTGATTCGTTTGCCGAATCCGGATCCGGTCAGCGAACGACCCGCACACGGCGGACGGGATCGCCATACCGCGCTCGGGGTGCGCGACTTTGATGGTCTGCAAGCCAGACTGAATAGTGCAGGACTGCCTTACACCCTCAGCCAATCCGGACGTCGCGCCTTGTTCGTACGTGATCCGGATGGCAACACACTGGAACTGGTAGCGCTGGAATGATCTTTATTTGCGGGCTCGCGACGACACGACATTGAAGCGAAAGGTGTCATGACAACCCGAGCAATAGGTAATGACTTCGGCGAGATTTTCATGCGTTCGCTTGATGTCGCCGTTGCTCTCCGCATCGCGGGCCAGAACCTGTAGCGCTTCGTTCATGGCAATCGCCAACTGCTGGAATTCTTCCGGCATGCGTTCCTTGAGCCTGGCGGGTAGTCGATCCAGCAGCGGTCCCATGGGCCGCGCGGTCATCGCCAATGATTTCATGTCGCCCCGCGCCAGGGCAACGTTGATAGCGTGAAAGCCATGCAGAAATTCACGCATTTCATACAGCATCTGGTTCTTTTCCGTCTGACTGACGTTGATCGGCAAACGGTTGTCGGTGGTCGGTGCGCTGAGTTGCGCATGAGCCGAAACGGCTATCAAGGAAACCGCGCCGATCAGCAACACGCGTGAAATCAAGCTGTGCTTCATGAATTACTCCAAGGGTGAAAACGATCAAACCTGCACGGAACTGCTCAAAGCTACTACTTGCGGCGTGCTGTGTGTACCCCGCGCACATGTCCGGCGCGCGACAGAAAACGCGTCAGCTGGGTAATGTCACGTACTTCCAGCGTGAACTCCATGCGCGCACTGTCGTTCTGGGACAAGGTGTTGACCCTGACCACGTTGATTTTTTCCTGCGACAGAATCTCGCCGACATCTTTCAGCAAACCCGGACGGTCGTGCGCGGTCAGTTCGATATCGACTGCGAACACCTGATTGTCCGGGCCACCCCAGGCGGCTTGCAACAGGCGCGCCTTTCTTTCCTCGGGCAGGTGCTGAATCACCGGGCAATCCACACGGTGAATAGTAACCCCGTGGCCCTGCGTGGTATAGCCAACGATGGGATCGGGTGGGGCCGGTTTGCAGCAACCCGCCATTTGCGTCATGAAACCGGGCTCACCTTCAACCAGCACGCCATCCGCATCGCTCTTGCCGCCTTTGCGCTTGGAGGCGCTGACCAGCGGCTTCTCCGGCGGCGGCACAAATTCGTCCTGCAAGGCACGATCGAGCTGGCCCGATCCGATATCGCCCCGACCGACAGCGGCGCACAGATCGTCGAGCGCGGTGAACTTCAGACGTGCGGCGAGTTTGTCGAGATTGACGTTGGTCAGGTTGAAGCGGTGCAACTCGCGGTCCAGCGATTCTCGGCCTTGCTGGACATGGGTGTCATGATCCTGCAGCTTGAACCACTGCTTGACCTTGCTGCGTGCACGATGCGTCTTCAGCACGCCCAGATGCGGATTCAGCCAGTCGCGGCTTGGGCCGCCTTGTTTGACGCTGAGAATCTCGACCCGCTGGCCGGTAGCCAGCGCCCGGTCGAGCGGTACCAGCGCGCCGTCGACCTTGGCGCCGCGACAGCGATGGCCGAGTTCGGTATGCACGGCATAGGCGAAATCGAGCGGCGTCGCGCCGTTGGGCAAGGCGATCACCTTGCCTTGCGGGGTCAGTACGAATACCTCGTCCTGGAACAGTTCGTTGCGGAAATGCTGCGCCAATTCGTGGCTGTCCGCCAATTCCTGCTTCCAGGCCAGCAACTGCCGCAACCAGGAAATCTTGTCTTGTATGCCGCTCTGACTGGTGGCGCTGGAACCGCCGCTTTCCTTGTATCGCCAATGCGCGGCGACACCCATTTCGGCTTCCTGATGCATCTCGAAAGTGCGTATCTGTACTTCCAGCGCCTTGTTCTCCGGACCGACCACAGCGGTGTGCAGACTCTTGTAACCGTTGCCCTTTGGACGCGAGATATAGTCGTCGAACTGGCCCGGAATCGGCTGCCACAAACTGTGCACGACACCGAGGACGTGGAAGCAATCCTTGACTTCCGGCACCAGCACCCGCACCGCCCGTACGTCATAAACCTCGTCGAACGACAAGCGCTTCTTGCCCATCTTGGCCAGAATGCTGGCGATATGCTTGGGCCGGCCAGTGACCGATGCGCCGCTGATGCCGGCGGCAATCAGGGTTTCACGCAGATGTTTCAAAACCTGCTCGATGTACCACTCCCGATCCAGGCGCCGTTCATCGAGTTGTTTGGCGATCTGCCGATAGGTTTCCGTTTCCAGATAGCGGCAGGACAGATCTTCCAGTTCCCATTTGAGCTGCCATACCCCCAGCCGGTTGGCCAGGGGCGCATACAATTCGCGCACTTCGCTGGCCGCCTTGCGGCGTCGCGCGTCACCCTCGCTGTCGGTCAGGTTGGCCATCTCGCGCAGCGTCTGCGTGCGTTCGGCCAGTTTGATGAATACCACCCGAATGTCATCCGCCATCGCCAGTAACATCTGGCGCAGCGCCTCGCTCTGGCCGCCTTCGGCGTTCAGTGCGGTAAACAGATGGTCCATGCGCGACAACTTGGCCGCGCCATCGACCAGTGCAGTGAGATGCGGTCCGAACAGTTTCAGCAGCGTGTCATGCTCAAGCGTGTCTTCCGGCAGACCGCAGAGCAGCGCGGCGGCGACCGTTTCCACATCGAAGCGCATCGCCGCCAGGATCGCGGCGGTTCCCAGGGCATGCGCCTGCAGCGGTTCTCCCGAGTCGGCCAGGCTATCGCCGGCTTCATTGGACAGCGTCTCCAAAGCCAATTTGAGCAGCTGACGATGTTCTTCCGAATAGCGGTCTTCCAGGCTGGAAAGCCAGGATTCCGCATCGTTGGGCGTGAGTGTCAGGGCGTGAGCGACCATTCAGCACGCGGAGCGAGAAGGTGAAGGGCGGGGTTCACTTTTCACCGGTGGCGCAGCCACATCCCGTTTCACAGCCACTACCAGAATTTCCACCAACTCTTGTCCTGAATCAGGCCGTCGCCGGCGATGAACACACTGTTGGGGAAATTGTGCCGCAGCACTCTGAAAGCGTCGTCGCGCAGGTCGTCAAGACCCAGCTTGTCATAGCTCTTGGCCATGATCGCCAGGGCCTCCTCCAGAGCCGGCGCCTGCTGGAATTGCTCCAGCACCTGCTTGCCGCGATTGGCGGCGGCCACATAGGCGCCGCGCTTGTAGTAATAGCGCGCAACATGCACCTCGTTGGCAGCCATGTTGTTGACCAGGAATTTCATCCGCGCCACCGCATCCGGGGCGTACTTGCTGTCGGGAAAGCGGCTGACCAATTGCTGGAAGGCGTCAAACGCTTCACGCGCGGCCTTGGGGTCGCGGTCGCTCATGTCCTGGTCGCCGAAACGCGCCAGGAAGCCCTCGTCCACCACGAAGTTGGCCAGTCCGCGCAGGTAATACGCGTAATCGACGTTGGCATGGTTTGGATGCAACTTGATGAATCGCTCGCAGGCGGCGATGGCGGAAGCCGGTTCGTTATCCTTGAAGTAGGCATAGGCGATTTCCAGTTGTGCCTGCTGCGCATAAGCGCCATAGGGGTAGCGCGCTTCCAGTCGCTCGAACATCTGGATGGAGCGCTCGAAATTACCGTCGTTGAGCGCTTCCTTGGCCGTGTAGTAGAGCTTCGACGCCGACCAGGATTTGGTCTCGTCAATCTGTTCCGGCAGCAGCCCGCAACCGGTAATCAGACTCATCGCCATCAGGAAAGCTAGAATTCGCCGCATCTTGATCCCCATAAAGAGCCGCGGATTATATATCCGTCAGCTTTCCTCGAATGACCGAACCACGTCACCTGACCATTCCGCCGGAACATGCCGGCAAACGCCTCGATTCAAGCCTGGCCGAACTGCTGCCGGAATTTTCCCGCGCGCGTCTGCAAGGCTGGATCGAATCCGGTCATGTTCTGCTGGCTGGCGGAGCGGCGACCCGCAAGCAGAAGGTGTGGGGCGGCGAAACGGTGCGGGTGACGCCGGAAGCCTTGCCGGAAGACAACGCCTATCTGGCGGAAGACATCGAATTGAACATCGTGCATGAGGACGATGCGATTCTGGTCATCGACAAACCCGCCGGTCTGGTGACCCACCCCGGCGCCGGCAACTGGCAGGGCACGTTGCTCAATGCGCTGCTGCATCATCTGCCACAGGCCAATACCATCCCGCGCGCCGGTATCGTGCATCGCCTCGACAAGGATACTTCGGGTCTGATGGTGGTGGCCAAAACGCTGGAGGCGCAAACGCAACTGGTGCGCGATCTGCAGGCGCGCGCGGTCAAGCGGGTTTACTGGGCGGTGGCGCTGGGCGTGTTTGCGCGCGCGGAAGGTTCGATCGATGCGGCGATCGGTCGCCACCCGACGCAACGCGTCAAGATGGCCGTGCTGGACGATGGCAGACCGGGCGGCAAACCGGCGCTGACGCATTGGAAAGTGCTCAAGCAATTTCGTCGCGCGGCCTGGGTGGAATGCCGTCTGGCCAGCGGTCGCACGCACCAGATTCGCGTGCATCTGACGCACCTCGGCCATCCGCTGCTCGGCGATCCGGTGTATCGCGGGCGCAATCAGGCGTCGGGGTTGCCACCGGGTTTTCCACCATTCCAGCGTCAGGCGCTGCATGCGGTGCGGCTTGGCCTGACACATCCGGTCAGCGGCGAGGTCCTGGAATGGGTGGCGCCACCGCCGGCGGATTTCACCGAACTCCTCGCCACACTGGAGCAAACCGATGCATCCTGACTGGATCGTTCCCGACTGGCCGGCGCCGGCCAATGTGCATGCCGTGATGACCACCCGCGCCGGCGGCGTCAGTCTGCCGCCCTATGCCAGCTTCAATCCCGCCAGTCATGTCGGCGATGATCCGGTCGCCGTCAGCGAAAATCGCCGCCGGTTGCGAGAACGTCTGCCGGCGGAACCGTTGTGGCTGAATCAGGTGCATGGTTGTGCCGTGGCGAGTCAGGCAACCCCGGCAAGTGCGGAAATCCCGGCCGCCGATGCCGGTGTCGCATTCGACGCCGATGCGGTGCGTGTGGTGCTCACTGCCGACTGCCTGCCGGTGCTGTTCTGTGATCTGGACGGGACGGTAGTCGCCGCCGCGCATGCCGGTTGGCGCGGTCTGGCGGCGGGCGTGCTGGAAGCCGCGGTGGCGTCGATGCGCGTCCCGCCGGATCGCATCCTGGCCTGGATGGGCGCGGCGATCGGTCCCGATGCGTTCGAGGTTGGCGATGAAGTACGCGAGATTTTCGTCGCGCAACATGCGTTGGCCGGCATCGCCTTCCGTCCGGCATTGCCCGGCACGCTGGACGGCGCGCCGCGCAAGTGGCTGGCCGATATTTATGCCTTGGCGCGCATTCGCCTGGCGCAGGTAGGCGTAACGCAGGTTTATGGCGGCGGACTGTGCACCTGCAGCGATGCCGACCGGTTTTTCTCCTATCGTCGCGCGGCGGGTCCAGGCCAATCGCCCATCACCGGTCGCATGGCCAGTTTGATCTGGCGCGACTGACCTGACAGGTCAAACCTGTCAGGTCGTCATTTGCCGTGCGATCCGCCGCTGCCAAGCTATCGATATACCCCTTGGCGGGCTAGAATCCCTCCCCCTGATGCGCATACCGCCCCCATGAATCTTCTGCCCGCCATTGTCCTTGCCAGCGCCGCCGGAGGCGTGCTTTCCGTGCTGCTGGCGAGCGTGGCGATGCGACTGAAGGTGGAATGGGTGCCGGTGATGGTCAGTTATGCCATCGGCGCACTGCTTGGCGCGGCTTTTCTGGAAGTCCTGCCGCATGCGATGCAACAGGCCGGCAGCATGGAAGCGCTGAGCGCGACTGTGCTGGCCGGCATCATGGGCTTCTTCATCCTGGAAAAACTGGTGCTCTGGCGACATTGCCATACCGAGCATTGCGAAGCGCACGGCGCGGATGTGCTGGCGGCAAAGCCGCAACACGACCACGGGCGTTCCGGCCTGATGATCACGGTTGGCGACACCGTGCACAACTTCGTCGATGGCGTGATGATCGCCGCCGCCTTTCTGGTCGATTTCAACCTGGGCGTAGTCACCGCGTTCGCCATCGCGGCGCATGAAGTTCCGCAGGAACTGGGCGACTTCCTTATCCTGCTGCATTCCGGTTACAGCAAGCGCCAGGCGCTGATGCTCAATCTGCTGTCCAGCCTGGCGATGATGGTCGGTGCGGTCCTGGGCTATTTCCTGCTTGCGCCGATACAGTGGATCCTGCCCTACATGCTGGCGATCGCTGCTTCGGGCATGATCTACGTCGCGGTGGCGGATCTGATCCCCGGTCTGCACAAGCGTGTTGAACTGTTCCATACCGGTCAGCAGGCATTGCTGATCGGGCTCGGCATCCTGACGGTCTGGGCGGCGGGCAGTCTGGCGCATGAATGGATGCATGCACATTGATATGGTTAGGAGATAACTGCGAATGGCAATTGAACTCTTCAATGACGGCAAGCATGTCTGCCTGATGTTCAACGATCTGGTTGATGACACCGGCAGCGACGCGGTGCAGGCGAACCAGTTTCTGATCGTGTCCGACGGCGAGGGCGCTTTGATCGATCCGGCCGGCAACATGACCTACAACGCGTTGATCATGGCCATGCAGCGCCATTTCCCGTTCAAGAACCTGAAATACATCTTCGCCTCGCACCAGGATCCGGACATCGTAGCCTCGCTCAACAAGTGGCTGGTGGCGACCGATTGCACGCTGTATGTCTCGGCGCTGTGGGAACGTTTCGTGCCGCATTTCTGCACTTCCAACCGCACCGTCGGACGGATGGTGGGAATCCCCGACCACGGCATGGTGATCCCGATGCGCGATACCCGCATGGTCGCCGTGCCGGCGCATTTCCTGCACGCCGAGGGCAATTTCCAGTTCTACGACAGCAAGGCGAAGATCCTGTTCAGCGGCGACATGGGCGCTTCGCTGGTGCATCACGACAAGATTGTCCCGCCGATCACCAGCAAGGCCGAATTCAACGCGCATCTGGTTTACATGGAAGGCTTTCATCGACGCTACATGGTGTCGAACAAGGTCTGCAAGTTCTGGGCGAACATGGTGCGCGGCATGGACGTCGAGATGCTGGTGCCCCAGCATGGTCGCTGGTTCAAGGGCAAGGAAGCGATCGGCGCCTTCCTCGACTGGATCGAAAACCTGCACTGTGGCATCGACCTGTTCAGTCAGGACAACTACAAGTTTCCGGTTTGATGTCGCTGACCATTCCCAAAATCGGCTTCGTCAGCCTGGGCTGCCCGAAGAACACCTTCGACTCCGAACGCATCCTGACCCAGTTGCGCGCCGAGGGTTACCTGATCGTGCCGACCTACAGGGATGCCGATCTGGTGGTAGTGAATACCTGCGGCTTCATCGATACGGCGGTTGAAGAAAGTCTCGACGCCATCGGCGAAGCGCTGCGCGAGAACGGCAAGGTGCTGGTCACCGGTTGCCTGGGCGCGCGCGACAACGTCATCCTGGATGCGCATCCGCAAGTGCTGGCGGTAACCGGCCCGCATGCGGCGGCGGAGGTCATGCAGCATGTCCACGCGCATCTGCCGAAACCGCACGACCCATTCGCCGACCTGGTGCCGCCAGGCGGCCTGAAACTGACGCCGCGCCACTACGCCTATCTGAAGATTTCCGAAGGCTGCAATCACCGCTGTACCTTCTGCATCATCCCCAATCTGCGCGGCGATCTGGTGTCGCGGCCCATAGGCGACGTGCTGCAGGAAGCCGAGGCGCTGGCCAAGGCCGGGGTCAAGGAACTGTTGATTATTTCCCAGGATACAAGCGCTTACGGCGTTGATTTAAAGTACCGTCCAGGTTTCTACCAAGGCCGACCGGTGAAAACCCGGATGCTGGAACTGGTGCAGGAACTGGCGAAGCTGGGCATCTGGGTGCGACTGCATTACGTGTATCCGTATCCCAGCGTCGATGACGTGTTGCCGTTGATGGCGGAAGGCAAGGTTTTACCGTATCTGGATATTCCGTTCCAGCACGCCAGCCACCGCATCCTGAAAGCCATGAAGCGCCCGGCGCATGCCGAGAACACCCTGCGCCGGATCGAGAAGTGGCGCGAGATCTGCCCGGATATCGTCATCCGCAGCACCTTCATCACCGGCTTTCCAGGCGAGACGGAGGACGATTTCGGCGAACTGATCCACTTTTTGCAAGACGCCCGGCTGGACCGCGTCGGCGCCTTCCCGTATTCCGCCGTAGACGGCGCGCTGGCCAACGATTTGCCCGATCCGGTTGATGAAGACATCAAACATGATCGCCTGGGCCGTTTCATGGATGTGCAGGCCGACATCAGCCTGGAGAAACTCAAAGCCCGACGCGGCACGGTAATGACCGTGCTGATCGACGAGGCGGATGGGCGTCGCGCGGTGGGCCGCAGCTATGCCGACGCGCCGGAAATCGATGGCGTGGTGCATATCGCGCAGGGCGCGGGTATTCAGGTAGGCGATTTCGTCAAAGTAAAAATTACCCGCAGCGACGACTATGATTTGTGGGGTAAGCCGGTTTGATGCCGGCAGGGCGGAATACCGCCCACTGAACATTTGCCGAGTGATCTGAATGACCCACGAAATCTGGAAACCGCACGTAGTCGTCGCTGCCATTGTTGAACAGGACGGCAAGTTCCTGCTGGTCGAAGAGCATACCGACGACGGCATCCGCTTCAATCAACCGGCCGGGCATCTGGAAGAGGGGGAGTCGCTGATCGAGGCGGTCCGGCGCGAGGCGTTCGAGGAAACCGCGCATCACTTCGAACCCGAGGCGTTGTTGGGCATTTACCGCTGGCAACACCCGAGCAGGCCCAGCAAAACCTATCTGCGTTTCGCCTTCACCGGCCAGATCACCGGTTTCGATCCGACCGCCGCATTGGATACCGGTATCTTGCGCGCGGTCTGGATGACGGTCGAGGAAATCGCCGAAACCCGGCAGCGGCACCGCAGCCCGTTGTTGCTGCAATGCGTGACCGATTATCTAGTCGGCCAACGCTATCCGCTGGCCATGTTGACGGATTTCACGAAACCGCTGTGAGCCGCATCGTCGTCGGTCTTTCCGGCGGAGTCGATTCCGCCGTTACCGCCTGGTTGTTGAAACAGGCCGGGCATGACGTGGTCGGCGTGTTCATGAAGAACTGGGAAGCCGACGATCTGGAGGAGGATTGCCCGATCGCGCAGGACTATCGCGATGTGCTGGCGATTGCCGAAGTGCTCGGCATCGAGGTTGAGCTGGTCAATTTCAGCCGCGAATACCAGGACCGCGTGTTCGCCTACTTTCTCGCCGAATACCAGGCTGGCCGCACCCCCAATCCGGATGTGCTGTGCAATGCCGAAATCAAGTTCAAGGCATTTCTCGACCACGCCCTGAGTCTTGGCGCCGAGCATATCGCCACCGGCCACTATGCACGGCTCGAAGGTGCGACGCCGAACCGGCGCTTGCTGAAAGCCATCGATGCCAACAAGGATCAGAGTTACTTTCTCCATCGCTTGAATCAGCATCAGATCGAACGTGCGCTGTTTCCGCTCGGCGAACTGCCCAAGCCGCAGGTCCGCGAACTGGCCCGGCAAGCGCACATTCCGGTGGCCGAGAAGAAAGACAGCACCGGCATCTGTTTCATCGGCGAACGACCATTCCGTGAATTCCTGCAACGCTACATGCCGACCCAGCCGGGCGACATGGTGACGCCGGAGGGCAGGGTGATGGGGCGACACCAGGGCCTGATGTTCCACACGCTGGGCCAGCGCAAGGGCCTGGGCATCGGTGGAATCAAGGACGCGGAGGAGGGCGTGCCGTGGTTCGTCGCCGGCAAGAATCAGGCGCGCAATGAACTGGTCGTTGTGCAAGGCCATCAACACCCGTTGCTGTTGTCCGATAGCTTGTGCGCCGCCGATCCGAGCTGGATCGGTGCACCGCCGCAAGCCGGCCGGCGTTACACCGCCAAGACACGCTATCGGCAACAGGATGCCGCGTGTCAGGTGCTGAGCATCACCGACACAACACTGGAAGTCTGTTTTGATACCCCGCAATGGGCGGTGACGCCGGGCCAGTCCGTGGTGCTTTACGATGGCGCGGAATGTCTCGGCGGTGGCATCATCCAGGCCGGGAAATATTCTCTTTCAGAACATTAACTAACGGATACAAGCCAATGAATAGACGTGATTTTATATGGACGCTCCCTGGTCTGGGCGCATCGGTCTGGCTGACCGGCTGCGCGGTTGACCCGGTCACCGGCAAGAAGACGCTGGTGATGATGGGCAAGGAGCAGGAGATCGCCATCGACAAGCAGCATTCGCCGCATCAGTTCTCGGAAGATTATGGCGTCATGCAGGATCCCGCATTGAATCGCTATGTCGCCGATGTCGGCGCTCGCCTGAGCAAGGTCTCGCATCGACCGGACATGCCGTACAACTTCCAGGCCGTGAATGCCAATTACGTCAACGCCTATGCGTTTCCTGGCGGCACCATCGCCGCCACCCGCGGCATCATGCTGGAAATGGACAACGAAGATGCGCTGGCTGCGCTGATGGGGCATGAAATTGGCCATGTCAATGGACGCCACTTTGCCGAACGGCAAGCCAAGAGCACGCTGCTGGATGTGTTTGTCGCCGGCGCCAGCGTGGCCGCCGCCGGCAAGAATCCGCAGTATGGCGAACTGGCGCAGATGGTCGGCAGCCTCGGCAGCGGCGCGCTGCTGGCGCATTACAGTCGCGATAACGAACGCGAAGCGGATGCGCTGGGCATGGAATACATGGCCCGCGCCGGCCTCAATCCGACCGGCATGCCGGATCTGATGAACATGCTGAACACCCAATCGAAGGCGAAACCGGGTGCGCTGGAGTTGATGTTCTCCACCCACCCGATGAGTTCCGAGCGGGTCGCCAACACCAACCGCGCACTGCAAACCACCTATGCCGATGCGGCGAAGCGGCCACGTCAGCGCGAGCGCTACATGGACAACACCAGCAGCCTGCGTGGCTTGAAGCCGGCCATCGTCGAGCAGCAAAAGGGCGAGTCGATGTTGAATCAGAAAAAGTTTCCGGATGCCGAAAACCACTTGCGCAAGGCCTTGGCGCTGGCGCCCAACGATTACCCCGGCCTGGTGCTGATGGCCAAAACCCAGATGGCGATGAAACGACCGCAGGAAGCGCAACCGTTTTTGGCGCAGGCCAAGGCGATCTATCCCGGCGAAGCCCAAGCCAGTCATCTCGCCGGTGTCACCCACCTGCAACTGAAGCAGCCGGACAAGGCGCTGGCGGCGTTTCAGGATTTCGATCGACTGCTGCCGGGCAATCCGAATACCACCTTCCTGAAAGGCTATTCGCTGGAACAGATGCAGAATAAACGCGGCGCCGCCGAGGAGTATTACAAGTATCTGCAGATGACCCGCCAGGGCGGCCAGGCGCAGCACGCATTCAATCGCTTGCAGGGGTGGGGCGTGGTCAAGTAACTCATCCGGGTTGAATTCACAGCGATGACCAGACCCGCCTCTGACGTGTTCAACAAAGGTTACAAGTTTAAAGGGCGCTAAGAACGCAGTCGAAAACACAGAAGAATCCGCTTTTGAAGACTGAGATCAGGTCAAGGATCGATGTGCCAATGCGGTATGTGCTGCCATAGTTAACCGTATAGCAACGGTAACTCCGGAGGATCACTAATGAACTCTGTGATACTTGAACTCCCTATGGATGCGCTGGCATCGCCGGGCATCTCCACAGAATCGCTGGCGAGCGAGTCCGATCCCCCTACCCGCTATTGGTAGTGGAACTGGATGCTGGCGAGGCCGAGGTCATCAGCTTGGCCTGGGTGTGCGCTTCCGTATGCTGGAGTTGCGTGCGGCGGGTTACTTCATCGCTGATGGCGTGATTGCAGCCGCTTGCCAAGCAGTGGGTGAATAGGCCTGGACATATGGGGTAAGTTTGCATTTACCGCCTGCTGTGCTTGCGACCAAACCAGTAGCCGGTCGTGCCCGGACACTGCTTCCCGCCCAGGCTTGCATCTTCTGCATACCGAGTTTGGGTTATAATAAGCATTCTTGGCTCAGCCGCCGGCCCAGCACTTGTGGCTGTTCAAAGAGCTGCAGTCTCCACTTTGAAAAGGGCCGCATCTTCAAAAATCCTAGATCCTGGTTGTTCGTGCAAGGTGTGACCCTATTTAGGGCGGCCATGCGATGACAGAAGCTGTTCTTCTTCTCCTGCTCGGTGTACTCGTGATTCTTGGGGTCATCGCCGCCAATGGCTATTTCGTGGCGCAGGAATTCGCCTACATGGCCGTTGACAGGACGCGCCTTGCTGCGCGTGCTGCAGAAGGCGACGTCGCGGCGCAACGTGCGCTGGCGGTCACGAAGCGCACCACCTTCATGCTGTCGGGCGCACAGCTCGGCATCACCGTCACTGGTCTGCTCGTGGGTTTCGTTGCCGAACCCATGGTGGGCCGGTCGGTGGGTGTACTGCTCGGCGGGGCCGGTGTGCCGACCGAGGTGGGCATTGCCATCGGCACGGTGTCGGTCCTGATGGTCGCGACGGTCGTCCAGATGATCTTCGGCGAGCTCTACCCCAAGAACCTCGCCATCGCCAACCCGGAGCCCATGTCGCGCTGGCTGGCCAGTTCGACGCTGCTCTACATGTCAGTGTTCGGCTGGCTGATCAGCTTCTTCGACAAATCCGCCAACCTGTTTCTGCGGCTGCTGCGGATCGAGCCAGTCCACGACATCGACGTCAGCGCCTCGGCCGACGACTTGCCCCGGATCATCGCGGACTCGCGCGAGAGCGGCGACCTGCCGGTCGAACTGTCGCTGATGATGGACCGCATGGTCGATTTTCCGCAACGCGACGTCAAACACGCGATGGTTCCCCGGTCGCAGGTGGACTGGGTCAATCCGGCGACGCCCCTGGACGAACTGATCGGGCTCATGGCCCGCGCGCACACGCGCTATCCCGTGATCGATGACGACGACACTCCCGTGGGCGTCGTGCATCTGCCCGACGTCCTCGCGCATCTCACGCACGGGAGCAAGGATGTGACCGTGACCACGGTGATGCGGCCGGCGATGGTGATTCCCACGCTCATGCTGCTGCCCGACGCGCTGCGAGAGCTGGTACGGACAACGAATCAGCTGGCCTGTGTCATCGACGAATACGGCGGCTTCGCCGGTGTCCTGACGATCGAGGACATGGCGATGGAAATCGTCGGCGAGATCACCGACGAGCACGATGCCGCCGTCGCCGATGCCGTCTCGCCCCAGGGCGACGATGTCTGGGTCATGGCCGGCGACGTGCACCTCGATGAGGTCGAACGGGCCATCGGTCATGCCCTGCCGCGAGGAAACGTCGAAACTATCGCCGGGTTGCTGATCGCCGAGTTCGGCGCCTTGCCCGCCGTGGGCGACACGGTGACGGTCGACTTGCCGGTCGACCCGGCCGATCTCGTCGACGACAAACCCTTGCGGCGTCGCCTGGAGGTCGACGTGCTGCGCGTGGAGCGCCACGTCCCGACCGAAGTTCGCGTGCGCATGGTCGAAGTCATCACGACGGGGGATGAGCCGTGACCGACCCGTTTCTCGTCTCCCTGGCGACGCTCGCGCTCATCGCCCTGAGCGCCCTTTGCGTCATCATCGAGTTCGCATTGCTCGGGGCCCGCAGGCACCGTCTCGAGGAATTGGCCCCGCCCAGCCGGTCCGCCCGCGCTGCCCTGCGGGGAATGAACGAACTGACGGTGATGCTGGCTGGTGCGCAGCTCGGCATCACGGCCTGCACCTTTGCCCTCGGCGCGATCACCAAGCCCGCCGTCGACGCGTGGTTCGGCCCGACGCTGCTCCTTTTGGGCCTGCCGGATTGGGCAGCTGGAGGCGCCTCCTTCGCGATTGCGCTGTTCATCGTGACCTTCCTGCACCTCGTCGTGGGCGAGATGGCGCCCAAGTCCTGGGCGATCGCCCACCCAGAAACCTCGGCCCTGGCCATCGGCATCATCGCGCGGGGCTACATCTGGCTGTTCGGACCGTTCTTGCGCCTGGTCAACAACCTCGCCAACCGCCTGGTCAGAGCAAGTGGGGTCGAGCCGGTGGAGAGTGCGGCGATCGGGGGACGCGACATCGCGACAATCCGCCAGCTGGTCGAGCATTCGGGCAAGGTCGGAACGCTCGAACCGCAACTGCAGAAGCAGATCACCGGCCTGATCGACCTTGGGACGCTGCCGGTCGATTCTCTCGTCACGCCGACGCCCGTGACCGTGCCGCCCGAAGCGACGGTGGCCGATGTCCGCGCTGCAGCGCTGCAATCGGGCCACATGCGCATCCTGATGGCGGGCATGAAGGGCACCGCACCATCGGTCGTGCACGTGCGCGACACGCTGCTCTTGCCGACGACGCAGCCTGCGCGGGACAGTGCGCGACCGGTCTTCAGGCTTGCAACGCAGACGCCCGTGCACGAAGCCCTGGCGCGCATGCGCGGGGCCAGCGTCCAGATCGCCGTGGTCATGGACGGTGACACCATAAAGGGCATCGTCACCTTGGCTGATATGCTGAAGCATGTGTTGCCTGCGGGCATCGCAGCAGTGCAAGCTCCCATCGTCCGTCGCGCAGCCTGACGCGACGCATTTCTGCGAGCAGTGGCGCAGTTCAAAAGCTGTCGCCGCTGATAGCCACCCAAATTCCCCCAACTATGGTCACCTCAAACCCCCTCACCTGAGTTGATCGGGGAAAAGGGGTAAACGCAGGCGCCACTGGCACTCGTTGACAGGAGGTTTGTTCTGGTCTTCCCCGAAGGAAGGTCAAAGAGTTAACGTTTTAAAAACAGCAGTTGACGTGTCCCCGCCGATCGCTGAAATCCCCATATGCTTGTCGTTAATTCCACCCGCCTCACTGTCTCCCGCCCAGCATGCGCCATTCGCACTCCGCACGTCAGTGGTGGAGGGCAGGCATCGGTCAATCCTGAACCATTGCGGCCGGATTGGACTTCATGCCGCAGCGCAAACCTCTGAATCCAGTCTTGTCCCGCATCACACCGCCGACCAGTGCGCCAAGTTGATCTGCAAACTCTGTTTGCCGTTCCATTCGTTCACTTCCAGGCGGTACACCGCCTGGATTTTTTCCGGCAACGGGGTGTCCTGGAAAAACAGGATGGCGTCGGCCTGAATCGCGCCTTTCGGCGTATAGGGCTGGGTCAAACGCAGTTTCAAGTGTTTTTCGCCGACCAGACGCTGGCTTTGCACATTGAATTCTCCGTGAAACAACGGCGCCGGAAAGCCCTGGCCCCAGACTGCGTCGGCGAGGATCCGGGCATTGTCCAGGGTGCATTCGGCGGCGCCGAGTTCGCCATCGGTTTCGATGATTCGAGTGAGATCGGCGGCGGTCAGATTTTCACGCGCCACGGCTTCGAACAACACCTTGAATTCGTCGAAGCGTTCGCGGCGGATGGAGAGTCCCGCCGCTGCCGCGTGGCCGCCGAATTTCAGGATCAGCCCCGGTGCGCGCCGATCCACCGCATCCAGCGCATCGCGCAGATGCAGGCCGGGAATGGCGCGGCCGGAACCTTTCAGCAGGCCATCGCCGCCGTCGGCGAAAATGATCGTCGGACGGTGATGGCGTTCCTTCAGCCGCGACGCCAGCAAACCCACCACGCCCTGATGCCAGGCTGGATCGAACAGGGTCAGACTGGCGCCGTCGGCGACCTGGATGCCGTCCAGCAGAGCCAGCGCCTGCTCCTGCATGTCGGCCTCGATGTCGCGCCGGGCGCGGTTGAGTTGATCCAGTTCGCGCGCCAGCGGCTGGGCATGCGCGACATCCTTGGCGAGCAGACATTCGATGCCGATGGTCATGTCGGACAAGCGACCGGCGGCGTTCAGACGCGGACCGATGACAAACCCCAGATCCTCGGCGCCGGCTTTTTCGGTCTTGCGGCTGGCTGCGGTGAACAGCGCCGCGATGCCCGGCCGCGCGCGGCCATCGCGCATGCGTTTCAGGCCCTGGGCGACCAGCAGACGATTGTTGGCATCCAGCTTGACCACATCGGCAACCGTGCCCAACGCCACCAGATCGAGCAATTCGCCCAGGTTGGGCTTGGTCTGCTCGTTGAGTACGCCGCGTCTGAGCAACTCGGCACGCAACGCCAGCAACACGTAGAACATCACGCCGACGCCGGCCAGATGTTTGCTGGGGAATTCGCAGCCGGGCTGGTTGGGGTTGACGATCAAGGCATCCGGCAAGGTGGCGCCGGGCAGATGGTGATCGGTCACCAGTACATCGATGCCCAGCTTGCGCGCAGCGTCGACGCCGGCATGCGCGGCTATGCCGTTATCCACGGTGATCAGCAGATCCGGCTGGCGCTCGGCCGCCAGCGCGACGATTTCCGGCGACAGGCCGTAACCGTATTCGAACCGGTTAGGCACCAGGTAATCGACCGTCGCGCCCAGTGCCGCCAGACCGTTCATCGCCACGGCGCTGGCGGTGGCGCCATCGGCATCGTAATCGCCGACGATCAGCATGCGTTCGCCCCGCGCGATGCCATCGGCAAGACGTGTGGCCGCCGCTGCCGCATTCTTCATTTCGGACCAGGGCAACAACTCGGCCAGACGATGCTTCAATTGCTGCGGATGGGTCACGCCGCGAGCGGCATACAGACGGGCGAGGAGGGCGGAGGTGCCAGCCGCTTGCAGCGAGCGGAAGGCGGCATCGGGGATGGGACGGATCTGGAGATTCAGCATGTCCGAATATTACAGGCCACTGTTTTGAACTGGGCGAATCGCCGGCTAACATGCGCTCATGTCGCACTATCTTCCTCTCTCCCGAGTTGCCCGCCTGGTGGGCCATCCGCGTTCCGAAATCCAACGCATGATCCATAACGACGAGCTGGTCACCTTTGACGGCATGGTCGATATGAACGAACTGCTGCGGGTTTTTCCCGATGTCCAGTGGGAAGATGACGGCGAGTTCCGGCGAGTTCAGGAAATCAAGGACAAAGCCTTCGGCAAGCGGGTGTACGAACGCGCCTTGCCGGACAAGGAAGTGCTGGCTGAACGGTTGTTCGAATTGGGCAAGGAATTCGCCGCCGCCAAGACCCTGTTGCTGCACTACCATGAAGTCTTGCGCTTCATGGGCGACAAACTGAGCGATGTGGCGGAAACCGGCGACGCCGCAACGCTGAACGCCGTGACCCAACTCAAACAATGGCTGAAACGTGAACTCAACGCCGCGCCCAAGGAGGCCGAACGGGCCGAGGCGTTGCTGGCACAGGAAAGTGTGATGCGCATCATGTCGGCTCAGGTCACCATCCAACCCTCCGGCCACGAGTTTTTCGTGGAAGGCAACGACACCTTGCTTGAAGCGGCGTTGCGCGCCGGCATTCCGTTGAACTACGGTTGCAGCAACGGCAACTGCGGTGAATGCAAGGCGCGCCTGGTTTCCGGTCAGGTCAGGAAAGTGCATCCGCACGATTTCGTCCTGAAAGAATCCGAAAAAACCAACGGCGCCTTGCTGCTGTGCTCCAACACGGCGATTACCGATGTGGTGATCGAGGCAACGGTATACGGCGCCCACGACATTCCGGAACAGGGCATTACCACCCGCGTGAAAACCGTTGAAATGCTGGGTGACAACATTGCTGCCCTGCACCTGACCGCGCCGCGCAGTCAGCGCCTGCGGTTTCTCGCCGGACAGCATGTCACACTGAGCATCGATGCTGCCGAAGGCGAGTATTACGTCGCCAGTTGCCCGTGCGAAGACCGCCATATCGAGGTCCATGTCCGGCGCGACAATCGCGGCTTCTCACGCAAGGTATTCGGTGATTTGCGCAAGGAGGAACCGGTACACCTGCTGGGTCCGCGGGGCGAGTTCGTGATGAAGCTCGATTCACGCCGGCCGGTGTTGTTCATTGCCTGGGAAGACGGTTTCGCGCCGATCAAGAGTCTGGTGCAGCATGCCATGTCGCTGGAAATCGCCGAAGCCATGTACCTTTACTGGGCCGCCACCGAGGCGGGCCATTACCAGGACAATCTGTGCCGCGCCTGGACCGATGCGCTGGATGATTTCGTCTATCAACACATGTCCAGCGCCTCCGGCCCGCAAGGCGTGGCCGAAGCGATCCTCGCCCATCACCCCGACCTGCGCCGGGCCGACATCTACGCCGCCGGCCCTGCGGTATTTCTGGATGCCTTGCGCCAGGGAGCGCTGGCGCATGGCTTGTCGCCGCTGGGGTGGCACGGCGAAGTAGTCGAGCCTTAGCCCGGAGGCAGTCGGCGATCCATTCGTCCAGCCAAAGGCCTGGTGCGTGGAAACGATCTGGGACGGCGACTAGCAGCCTGTCGGAGGTTGGTATCGTCGGCTGCAAAGTCCCAGGGGGTATAAGCGGGAAACCGACTGCGGCCGGCCCCTTTTTCACCGGCTTCTTGCATCCGCAAGGGGTACGCCGGATTTGTACGCGCTAACAGGGTGTCGAAAAACACTCCGCCGGGGTGACGATTTTTCAATGAATCCCACTTTTTTCGACACCCTGCTAAAGCGCTACGACTCCGCTGCTCCATGGAATGACTGCATCGCCGCCGTCGCTGCCCTCGACAAAATGTGCATGTCTGTCGCAGTGCGATTCGATCAGGCTGGCAAGTAACATCATGATTGCAAGCGATCCTATGCAAGTGTTGATTGTGCAGCGCAATAAGCGTTAAATGCGGCGACCTGTTTGAAGCGCAACGCCGCTTATGAGAGGACCCTGACATGCATCGGCCACGCCCCTATTTTCTTGATCTGTTCGCCATCCGCCTGCCGATTGGCGGTGTGGTTTCGATTCTGCATCGTGCCAGCGGCGCGTTTCTGGCGCTGGTGATTCCTCTGCTGCTTTACGCCTGGATGTTGTCTTTGCGTTCGCCGGAGGATTTTGCCCGAGTACGGGCGTTTTTCGACTCCGGACTGGGTTGGTTGATCGGTCTGGGGCTGTTGTGGGCGCTGTTGCATCATCTGTTCGCCGGCCTGCGTCATTTGGGGTTCGACATCGGTTGGGGCGAGGAAAAGCAGCGCGCTCGGCTAACCGCGAAACTGGCGATGGCAGCGGCGCTGTTGCTGGTCGGGCTGGTGGCGTTGCTTGACCTGATGAACGCCGGAGCGACGACATGAGACGCGTCGGGGGATCGCATCGCGGTCTGGACATGTGGCTGATGCAACGTGCCAGCGCGGTCTACATGGCGCTGTTTCTGCCGGTTTTCCTGGTTTGCGTGCTGGCCGCCGGTCCGCTCGATTTCGCAGCCTGGCATGGCTTGTTCGAATCGCTGACGATGAGAGTGGCCGCTTTCCTGTTTGTTGTCGCGATGTTGACGCATGCCTGGATCGGTTTGCGTGAAATCTTCATCGATTATCTGCACTGCGCGCGTTGCACGCTGTTGCGTCTGACCCTGTATTTCGCATTCGCCGTGTTCTATCTGGGCTGTCTGGTGTGGACGGTGGACATTCTTTGGAGCGTGAGGTGAGCAAACCGATGAATTCATCCCATATCCCGAAGCGCACTTTCGATGCGGTCATCGTCGGCGGCGGCGGCGCCGGTCTGCGCGCCGCGCTGCAGTTGTCGCAGGCCAACCTGAAAGTGGCGCTGATTTCCAAGGTGTTTCCGACCCGCTCGCATACCGTATCGGCGCAAGGCGGCATCACGGCGGCGCTGGCCAATGTGTCGGACGACAATTGGCATTGGCACATGTACGACACGGTGAAGGGGTCGGATTACCTGGGCGATCAGGATGCGATCGAATTCATGTGCCGCAACGCGGCCAGCGCGGTGTACGAACTGGAACACATGGGCCTGCCGTTCTCGCGTCTGGATAACGGCAAGATCTATCAACGCCCATTCGGCGGCCAGTCGCAGAACTACGGCGGCGAGCAGGCGATCCGCACCTGCGCGGCGGCAGACCGCACCGGCCATGCGCTGCTGCACACGCTGTATCAGCGCAACATCGCGGCGCGCACGCAGTTTTTTGACGAATTCTTCGCGCTTGACCTGATCCGCGATGACGAAGGCACGGTGCTGGGCGTCGTCGCACTGGAGATCGAAACCGGCGAAGCGAGCCTGTTCGAATCTCGCGCCACCTTGCTGGCCACCGGCGGCGCCTGCCGCATTTTCCGGCATTCGACCAACGCCCATATCAACACCGGCGACGGACTCGGCATGGTGTTGCGCGCCGGGTTGCCGCTGGAGGATATGGAGTTCTGGCAGTTTCACCCGACCGGCATTCCGGAAGTGGGCAGCCTGATATCCGAAGGCGTGCGGGGCGAGGGTGGTTATCTGGTCAACAAGGACGGCGAAAAGTTCATGCAGCGGTATGCGCCGAACGCCCTGGACCTGGCTTCGAGAGATGTGGTGGCGCGCGCCATTGCCCAGGAAATCCGTGCTGGCAGGGGCTGCGGGGAACATGGCGATTATGTGCATCTGAAGATCGAGCATCTGGGCGCCGAAAAAATCATGGCCCGCCTGCCCGGTATCCGCGAGCTGTCGATGCAGTTCGCCGGCGCTGACCCGATCACCGACCCGATTCCGGTTACCCCCACCGCGCATTACATGATGGGTGGCATTCCGACCAATATGCACGGTCAGGTGGTGTCGCCGGTGCGTTACGGTCCGGAAGAGCCGACGCCGGGTCTGTATGCGGTTGGCGAGTGCGCCTGCGTATCGGTGCATGGCGCCAACCGGCTGGGCGGCAATTCGCTGCTCGATCTGGTGGTGTTCGGTCGCGCCGCCGGCCAGCATGTCATCGAATATCTGCGCGACAATCCCTATCCACGCACTCTGCCGCAGGACAAGGTGGACCAGGTTCTGGCTCGCCTGGCACGCTGGGACAAGCCCAAAGGGACTGAAACCGTGGCCGGCTTGCGCGACGAGATGCAGCGCATCATGCAGGACCATTGCGGTGTTTACCGCACCGAGGCGTTGCTGAAGGAAGGCCTGGCCATGCTCGACAAGGTGGAAGCCCGCTTGACCAACGCGGCTTTGTCGGATCACAGCAGAATGTTCAATACCGCCCGACTGGAAGCGCTGGAACTCGAGAACCTGATGGCGATCTCGCGCGCCACGCTGGTGTCCGCACTGGCCCGCACCGAGAGTCGCGGCGCACATACACGGGAAGATTACCCGCTCCGCGACGATGATCGCTGGCTGCGCCACACCTTGTATTTCCAGGGAACCGAGCAGCAGCGCGACCAGCTCGATTACAAGCCGGTGCGACTCAAGCCGCTGACGGTGGATACCTTCCAGCCGAAAGAAAGGACGTACTGATGACTTACGGTCATTCCGGCGGAGGCCGGAATCCAGTGCGGTTGGCGATCTGGACCCCGGATTTCGCCGGGGTGACTAATCCAGCATGGGATATGTCATGAAATTTCGAATCTATCGCTACGACCCCGAATCTGCTGCCGCGCCCAGGGTCCAGGAATACGAACTCGATTTCGATCCAAAAGGGAAAAAGGTGCTCGATGCACTGATTGCGATCAAGGACACGCTGGATGAAACGCTATCCTTCCGCCGGTCCTGTCGCGAGGGCGTGTGCGGTTCCGATGGCGTCAACGTCAATGGCATCAACGTCCTGGCCTGCATCACGTCGCTGGAAGGCCTCAAGCAACCGATCGAGATACGACCTTTGCCGCGTCTGGGGGTGATTCGCGACCTGATCGTCGATATGGCGCAGTTCTATCAGCATTACCGGGCGGTGAAACCCTATTTGATCAATCTCGATCCGGAGCCGGAAAACGAGCGTCTGCAAAGCCCGCACCAGCGCGCCGAGCTGGATGGCTTGTGGGAATGCATTCTGTGCGGCTGCTGCACCACATCCTGTCCGTCGTTCTGGTGGAACCCGGACAAATTCCTCGGCCCCGCCGCGTTGCTCCAGGGCTATCGCTTCATCGCCGATACCCGCGACCAGGCGACCGACGAACGTCTGGATTTCCTCGAGGATCCGTATCGCCTGTTCCGCTGCCACGGCATCATGAACTGCGTCGAAGTCTGCCCGAAAGGGTTGAACCCCACCGCCGCGATCGGCAAAATCAAGTCGCTACTCGTGAAACGGGCGTTGTAGAAACTTTTGTGGCTGGCGAACCCTCCATCAACCGTCTGCGTTGGCTGTGCCGACGCGGCATGCTGGAACTGGATGCCTGGCTGACGCGGTTCCTCGATGTCCGTTATGCCGGTCTGTCTGCCGAGCAACAAGCTGTTTTCGTTCGCTTGCTGGATCAGGACGATATGGCCTTGTTCGACTGGATCACGGGAGCGTGTGTCTCACCCATCGAGTTTTGCGAGGTGGTGGAGGCGATTAAAACAACTAGGCACCCAAGCATAAAGGTAACCAAGAACATGACCAAGCCAGACGCCACGCTACAGATCAACGACCAGAACATCCAGCTGCCGACCATGCAGGGCAGCCTGGGACCGGATGTCATCGACACCCGCAGCCTGGGCTCGCATGGTTATTTCACCTACGATCCGGGATTCCTGTCCACCGCCAGTTGCTCGTCCAGCATCACCTATATCGATGGCGATCAGGGTCTGCTGTATTACCGCGGTTATCCGATCGAGCAATTGGCCGAACGCTCCGATTTCTTGGAAGTGTCCTATCTGCTCTGGCATGGCGAATTGCCGAATGCGGAACAGAAGCAGGATTTTGACACCCTGGTCAGCCGTCACAGCATGCTGCACGACCAGATGCTGTCGTTGTACAAGGGCTTCAGGCGGGATGCGCATCCGATGGCGGTCATGGTGTCGATCATCGGCGCGATGGCTGCGTTTTATCCGGAGAGCAGCGATGTCGCAAATGCCAAACAGCGCGAAATTTCGATGTTCCGACTGTTGGCCAAGGTGCCGACGGTAGCGGCCTGGTCCTACAAATACAACAAGGGCGAGCCATTCGTTTATCCGCAGAACCACATGGGTTATGCAGAGAATTTCCTGTACATGCTGCATGCCAATCCGTGCGAGACCTACCAGCCCAGCCCGGTACTGGCGCGGGCGCTGGATCGTATTTTCATCCTGCATGCGGACCATGAGCAGAACGCCTCGACCTCCACCGTGCGCATGGCCGGCTCCAGTTTCGCCAACCCGTTCGCCTGCATCGCCGCCGGCACGGCGTGTTTGTGGGGCCCGCTGCATGGCGGTGCAAATGAAGCCGTGTTGAGCATGTTGGAGCAGATGGGCGACGTTTCGCATATCGGCGAGTACGTCAACCGCGCCAAGGACAAGACCTCGGGCTTCCGGCTGATGGGTTTCGGCCATCGGGTCTACAAGAACATGGACCCGCGCGCGGCGATCATGCGCCAGACCTGCCATGAAGTTCTGGATGAACTCGGCCTGCATGATGATCCGTTGTTCAAGATCGCGCTGAAGCTGGAACAGATCGCGCTGGAGGATGAGTATTTCATCGAGAAAAAACTCTATCCCAATGTCGATTTCTACTCCGGCATCGTGCTGCGTGCACTCGGTATTCCGACTTCGATGTTCACCGCCATCTTCGCCCTGGCGCGCACTGCCGGCTGGATTGCCCAGTGGAGCGAAATGGTCGCCGCGCCGGGCCACAAGATCGCCCGGCCGCGTCAACTGTATACCGGTCCCTCGCGCCGCGAGTTCGTGCCGATTGCACTGCGTGGCGGCTGATTCACCCATGCGGCGCGTCTGATCTGATTCAGGCGCGCCGACCGTGTAGTTCTCCAACCCTGATTCCTACGGTGCAGACATGAAGCGCGACTCTCTTCCGGCCACAGCGCTGTATTCCGGTAGCGCGGATTATCTGGATGCTTACCTGGCCACGCATCAGGCCGAACCGTCGGAACCGCAGCCAGTTGCCGCGCCCGTCGCGACGCCCAGCCGCTTCGTGAAAAAGGAGGTGGTCGAGATCTCCGATCTGCCGCTGCTGAAATGCGAAGCGACCCAGGTTGGCGTGCTGCAAATGATCAATGCCTATCGTTTTCACGGCTTTCGCGCCGCCGATCTCGATCCCTTGCATCGACACACAGCACCGCATATTCCTGAACTCGATCCGGCCAGCCACGGACTGACGCCCGCCGATCTTGATGAAACCTACGAAACGGGCTCGCTGGCGGGGGAGGGCGGCAAGAATGGCCGCGACACGCTGCGCAACATCATCGCCCGGGTCAAGAAGGCGTATTGCGGCACGCTGTCGATCGAATACATGCATCTGTGCAATACCCAGCAAAAACGTTGGCTGCAGAAGCGCCTGGAGGGGGACATCGGCGCTCCCGAGATGGACAACGATCTGCGTAGCTGGTTGTTGCGCCAGTTGACGGCCGCCGAGACGCTGGAAAAAACCCTGCATACGCGGTTTGTCGGCCAGAAGCGCTTTTCGCTGGAAGGCGCGGAATCGCTGATCCCGCTGCTCAACGATCTGATCGAGCAAGCCGCCCGCGTCGGCGTGCAGGAAATCGGTCTGGGCATGGCGCACCGCGGTCGCCTGAATGTGCTGCACAACGTGCTGGATCGCTCGGTGATCGAGTTGTTCGAACACGCGCATCACCAGGAGTTTGATGTCCGGCGCAGCGGCGACGTGAAGTATCACCAGGGCTTCGCCGCCGATCTGATTACCGCCGGCGGGCCGATCCGGGTGGCGCTGGCGTTCAATCCATCGCATCTGGAAATCGTCAACCCGGTGGTCGAGGGCTGGGTACGCGCGCAGCAGCAGCGTCGCGGCGACCGCGATGGCGGCCAGGTCATGCCGATCCTGATTCATGGCGATGCGGCGCTGGCCGGCCAGGGCGTGGTCATGGAGACGCTGAACATGGCCGCCACACGCGGCTTCAAGACCGGCGGCACGATCCATGTCGTGATCAACAACCAGATCGGCTTCACCACCTCCGACCCGCGCGACAGTCGTTCCAGCCTGTATTGCACCGATGTCATGAAAATGGTTGAGGCGCCGGTTCTGCATGTCAACGGCGATGACCCTGAAGCCGTGATTCGCGCGGTGCGCATTGCGCTGGAGTACCGCATGTTCTGGAAGCGCGACATCGCCATCGACCTGATCTGCTATCGACGCCTGGGGCACAACGAGCAGGACGAGCCGATGGCCACACAGCCGCTGATGTATCGGCGCATTCATGCCTTGCCCAGCACCCGGGCGCTTTATGCGGAGCGTCTGGCCGCGCTGGATGTGGTGACCCCGCGCGAAGCCGCCTCGATGATTCAGGTTTACAAGGCGCGTCTGGATACGCCGGCCAGCCATCAGAGCGGCGCCAAGAATCCCTATACCGCCGATTGGGGCCCGTATCGCGATTCGCATTGGCGCGCCCCCGCGCCGACTGCGATCCCGCTCAACCGCTTGCAGGCGCTGGCCAGACGCATCCTCGATGTGCCGCTCAGCTTCACGCTGCATCCGCGGGTACAGAAGATCATGGATGATCGGAAATTGATGGGGGAGGGCGCGCAACCCCTGGATTGGGGCATGGCCGAAAACCTCGCCTACGCCAGCCTGCTCAGCGATGGTGTGCCGGTGCGCCTGACCGGACAGGATTCCGGGCGTGGCACTTTTTTTCACCGTCATTGCGTATTGCATGACCAGAATCGTGAACGCTGGGACGCCGGTGTATTCATTCCATTGCAACACCTGATTCCAGGGCAGGCGAATTTTCTGGTCATTGATTCACTGCTCTCGGAAGAAGCGGTATTGGGTTTTGAATATGGCTATGCCGGCGCGTCGCCGGATCAATTGGTCATATGGGAGGCGCAATTCGGTGATTTCGTCAACGGCGCGCAGGTCGTCATTGATCAATTCATCGCTTCCGGAGAAACCAAATGGGATCGTCTGAATGGTTTAACGCTGTTTCTCCCGCATGGCTATGAAGGCCAGGGTCCCGAGCATTCATCGGGACGGATCGAGCGATTCCTGCAACTGACCGCGCATGACAATATGCAAATCGTCCAGCCCAGTACACCGGCGCAAATGTTTCATTTACTGCGCCGGCAAGTGGTGCGTCCCTATCGCAAACCCTTGATCGTGTTTACGCCTAAAAGCCTATTGCGGCATCCTGAAGCCGTTTCTCCTCTGAGTAATCTGACCAGCGGGCAGTTCAATCCGATTCTGGATCAAGTGGCCAATGTCGCGCCGGAGAAAATTCACCGTCTGGTTTTTTGCAGCGGACGGATTTATTACGATCTGGCGCGCACGATACGCGAAAGGCAACTCGAACATATTGCCTTGATACGCATTGAGCAGTTATATCCGGTGCCGGATGTCGAACTCAATGACATCATGCATCGTTATGAATTCGCCAGCGAGATCGTCTGGGCGCAGGATGAACCTCGCAATCAGGGCGCCTGGCGGTTCATGGCGCATCATCTTCGGCAACTATCCAACCTGCCATTGAAATATGCCGGCAGGCCAGCCTCCTCGGCGCCTGCCACCGGACTCTCCAGCCAGCATAAAGCTCAACTCGAGGAGATACTCGTATTTGCATTGGCTTGATAACGATCCACATCATCGGATAATAAAAAACCCCGCTCTAGCGGGGCTTTTTTATTATCCGAATACCGGAGAATCAAACTCGGCAATCTTCAAGGCTCTTGCCTACCGCTTCAAGATCGAGCACCCAAGCCGGACGACGGCCACGACCAGTCCAGGTTTTTCCGCTGACCGGATCGCGATATTTGGCGGCGACTGAGCCGCGATTCTTGGTTTTGGTCATGGCGGCACGTCCGGAGAAACCCAGATCATCGCTGCTGATACCAAATTGAGCCATCAGACGCTTGATTTCTGCAATGGCGCCGGCCATTTCCTGTTGACGAACATCTTCGGCTTTGCGCTTGAGATCTTCGATTTGGGAAAGAATTTCCTGATAAGAAGACATATGAATACTCCAATAATATGTGGGCCCGGAATCGGTGAGCGCCGCAATGATAATTAAACACTGCGGACAAATGCAATAATCGCTTGCAAATATATTTTCAGTTCAGCGTCGGGTTCCGGATTTGAGTAATACCATGACCGCGCCGCTACCACCGTCAACAGGTCTGGCCTGAACAAAAGCCAATATCTCCTCGCGTTGCATAAGCCAATGCCTGACATGAATTTTGAGCACAGGTTCCCGATTTCTCGAACCCAGACCTTTTCCATGAATGATGCGTATGCAGCGGATACCCCGACGCTTGCATTCAAACAAGAAATTGACCAATTCCAGTTTTGCATCAACCCGGGTCAATCCATGCAAATCCAGTTCGGCTTGCGAAACCCATTCACCACGACGCAATCGGCGCAATAACTGACGCGAAAGACCGGGCCGAACAAAGGAAAGCTCATCGCCATTTTCCGTCGCCTCATCCCAACGAATCGGGTCATGCAATGATTCATGGATCACTTCCCGCTCATCGCGCATGCGACTGAGCGGAATGGGCGGCGGATGGGTCGGGCAGGGGACTATGCGGCCATGCGGTGTAATCGGGATGACTCCGCTCAGGGAGGCGCGGAACAGTTGCTGGTCATCCGGACTGGGAACGGGGCAATCAGGCAAAACAAAATCACCCGATTTCCCGTTATTTTTCATTGCATTAAATAAGCAAGTTAACCTATGTTGTCAAGAAAGCGCTCGGCATCCAGCGCAGCCATGCAGCCAGTACCAGCGCTGGTAATGGCTTGGCGATAAATATGATCCTGAACGTCACCCGCGGCAAAAACACCGGCGACGCTGGTTTGCGTCGCGTTGCCGGACTGGCCGCCATGCGTGACCAGATAACCCTGGGCATTCATTTCCAGCTGCCCCTTGAAAATATCCGTATTCGGTCGATGGCCGATTGCGATGAATACGCCCATAAGCTGGATATCCTTGGTCGCTTCGGTTTGAACATTCTTCAGGCGAATACCGGTGACACCGGATTTGTCGCCTAACACCTCGTCCAGCACACTGTTCAATTCCAGGCTGATTTTGCCTTCCTTGACCTTGTCCATCAGCTTGTCGACCATTATTTTCTCGGCCTTGAACGTATCGCGACGATGCACCAGGGTGACGTGTTTGGCGATATTGGCCAGATACAGCGCTTCTTCCACAGCCGTATTGCCGCCGCCGACAACGGCAACCGCCTGGCCCTTGTAGAAGAAACCGTCGCAGGTCGCGCATCCGGAAACGCCTTTGCCCATGAAGGCCTGTTCGGAAGGCAGGCCAAGATACATGGCCGAAGCGCCGGTTGCGATGATCAACGCATCACAGGTGTAAACCCCGGAGTCGCCGGTCAGGCTGAAGGGCCGCTTGGAAAGATCAACCGCGCTGATGGTGTCGAATACGATTTCCGTATTGAAACGCTCGGCATGCGCCTGAAACCGTGTCATCAGTTCCGGGCCCATGACGCCATTGACATCGGCTGGCCAGTTATCGACTTCGGTTGTGGTCATCAATTGGCCGCCTTGCTGCATGCCGGTGATCAGCACCGGTTTCAGGTTGGCGCGTGCCGCATAGACTGCAGCGGTATATCCAGCCGGGCCGGAACCGAGGATCAGAAGCGGGGAATGTTTGGTGGACATCAAATCTCCTTGAGAGTGTTGTGAATGCGTAGGGGATGGACGACGATTTTAGCAGTCGGCCTGATCATGGATGCCCTCATCTTTGATTTAACATAATATACATACAGCGTTTTATGTTGACGAGATTGAAGGTTGATATGTACAGCCACATAGTGAGAAAACAAGTCATCCTTTATAGTGCGCGCCATGCTTGGTAAGACTTCTCGACGCCGCGCCGTCAATAAACCTATCCGCAAACCGCTTGCTCCCCGCGTTTCAGCCTTGCTGCGCGAAGTCTGGTGGTTGGCGGCCGTTGGCCTGGCTTTGTATCTCGGCATGATTTTGCTGACCTATCATGCGGTCGATCCGGGTTGGTCGCGGATTGGTGGCGATCAACCTCTACTCAATGCCGGCGGCGCGTTCGGCGCCTGGTTGTCCGATCTGCTGCTGTATCTGTTCGGTGCTTCGGCCTGGCTTTGGGTCATGTTGTCGCTGTATTTCGTCTGGTGGGGTTATCGTCGGATCGGGTCTGGGGAATGCGAACATCGCCAGGGATTGAGCATTTCCCTGATCGGTTTCCTGCTGGTGCTGTTGAGCAGCAGCGCTTTGGAGGCGATGCGCTTCCACAGCCTGCCGTTGACGTTGCCGCTGACCGCCGGTGGCGCATTGGGCGACAGCCTTTCGCAACTGCTGCAAGGCGTGTTCGGATTCGATGGCGGCACCGTGCTGCTGCTGCTCGCCTGGGGTGCCGGCCTCAGCCTGTTTACCGGCTTGTCCTGGCTGGAACTGGCCGAGAAAGTGGGAGCCGGCCTGGAAAAGTCGATCAGGTTCCTGCTCGATACCTGGCAGGCCAAACGCGACCGTCAAGCCGGTCTGGAAGCGACCACGGAACGCGAAGAAATTGTGCGCCAGGAACGCAAGCGTATCCGCAAGGAACCGCCGGTGCGTATAGAAGCCCCGCTGGCGGTGATCGAGAAGTCCGAACGGGTCCAGGAAGAACGGCAGGATTTGTTGTTCAGAGACCTGCCGGATACACAACGCCCGCCTCTGCACCTGCTGGATGAACCGACGCAGGCCGCCGCCCAGATCGATCAAGCCAGTCTGGAAGCCACCTCACGCTTGATCGAACGTAAATTGCGCGAGTTCGGTGTCGAAGTCAAAGTGCTGGCGGCCTACCCCGGCCCGGTGATTACCCGGTATGAAATTGAACCGGCCTCCGGCGTCAAAGGCAGTCAGATCACCAACCTCGCGAAAGATCTGGCGCGCGCCTTGTCGCTGGTCAGCATACGCGTCGTGGAAACGATACCGGGCAAGAATTGCATGGGACTGGAACTGCCCAACTCGCAGCGTCAGATCGTGCGCCTTTCGGAAATTCTGTCGGCCAAGGTCTACAACGACAACGCCTCGCCGCTGACGATGGCGATGGGCAAGGATATCAGCGGCAATCCCATCGTCGCCGACTTGGGCAAGATGCCGCATGTGCTGGTTGCCGGCGCCACCGGTTCAGGCAAATCGGTGGCGATCAACGCGATGATCCTGTCGCTGATCTACAAGTCGACACCGCATGACGTGCGCCTGATCATGATCGATCCGAAGATGCTCGAACTGTCGACCTACGAAGGCATCCCGCATCTGCTGGCGCCGGTGGTAACCGACATGAAACTGGCTGCCGCAGCGCTTAACTGGTGCGTCGGTGAAATGGACAAGCGCTATCGACTGATGTCGGCCCTGGGTGTGCGCAACATCGCTGGCTTCAACCAGAAAGTGCGTGATGCGGAGAAAGCCGGCCAACCCTTGAGCAATCCCTTCTCGATCACCCCGGAAAACCCGGAACGCCTGGCCGCTCTGCCGTTCATCGTGGTGCTGATCGATGAACTGGCCGACCTGATGATGGTGGCCGGCAAGAAAGTCGAGGAACTCATCGCCCGCCTGGCGCAGAAGGCGCGCGCTTCGGGCATTCATCTGGTGCTGGCGACGCAACGGCCATCGGTGGATGTCATTACCGGTCTGATCAAGGCCAATATACCGACCCGGGTATCGTTCCAGGTCACCAGCCGCATCGATTCTCGAACCATACTCGACCAGCAGGGCGCGGAATCGTTGCTCGGCCAGGGCGACATGCTGTACCTGCCTCCCGGCCATGGCGTGCCGACCCGCTTGCATGGGGCTTTCGTTTCCGATGACGAAGTTCACCGGGTTACTGCATGGCTGAAGGAACTTGGGCCGCCACAATATGACGAAAGCATATTGGAAAGCCCGGATGAGGAAGATGAAGCAGATGGCCCGGATAAAAGCGCAGAAGCCGACCCGCTGTATGACGATGCGGTGGCTTATGTGCTGAAGAGCCGGCGCGCGTCGATTTCCTCGGTCCAACGGCAACTGCGCATCGGTTATAACCGCGCAGCCAGAATCATCGAGGCCATGGAGCATGCCGGTCTCGTTTCATCCATGCAAAGCAACGGCAACCGTGAAGTGATCGCCCCCAGACATGATTCGTAAAACACTGATTTCCCTCTTTCTCCTCAGCTTCGCGGCGCCGGTCTGGGCCTCCGCCCAGGCACGTCTCGAAGCATTTGTGGCCAGCACCAAAGGACTCAAGGCCAATTTCACGCAAACCGTTTACGACCGCGCCGGGCGCAAAACCCAGGAGGCCAGCGGCAATCTGTTTTTGTCGCGTCCGGGGAAATTCCGCTGGGTTTATCAAAAACCCTATGCCCAGTTGATTGTTGGCGACGGCAAGCGCGTCTGGATCCATGACGAGGACCTCGATCAGATCACGGTACGCAAACTCGACCAGGCCTTGGGTGACAGTCCGGCTGCCCTGTTGGCCGGCGACAACAACATCGACAAGCTGTTTCATCTCAAGGATGGCGGCGACAAGGATGGCGTCAATTGGCTGGAAGCCACCCCCAAGAGCAAGGAAGGCAGTTTCGAGATAGTCAGGATGGGTTTCAGGGGCAACGATTTGCAGGCCATGGAATTGAAAGACAACTTCGGCCAGACCACCTTGCTGCGCTTCACGAATTTGCAGCGCAACCCGGCGCTGGCCACCAGTCTGTTCCGTTTTATTCCGCCCAAGGGCGTCGATGTGATTGGTGACCGCTGATCTGTTCGGCGCGCCTGCGCCAACGGCAAAAACCGGCCACGCCGATACGGCCACGCCGCTGGCTGAGCGTCTGCGCCCGAGCAGTCTGGATCAGGTCATCGGCCAATCCCATTTGCTCGGCCCCGGCCGTCCGCTGCGGCTGACCTTCGAGTCAGGCAAGCCTCACTCGATGATTTTATGGGGTCCGCCCGGCGTCGGTAAAACCACGCTGGCGCGGCTGATGGCCCGCCATTTCGAGGCAGATTTCATCCAGATTTCCGCCGTGCTGGCTGGCGTCAAGGAAATCCGCGAAGCCGTCGAACGAGCCCGCGTCAATCGCGCCACCGAACGTCAGACGATTCTGTTCGTCGACGAGGTACACCGGTTCAACAAGGCTCAACAGGACGCTTTTCTGCCGCATGTCGAGTCCGGCTTGATCAATTTCATTGGCGCCACGACCGAAAACCCGTCCTTCGAGGTGGTCGGCGCCCTGCTCTCTCGCGCCCAGGTTTATGTCCTCAAACCGTTGGCAGACGCCGATCTGGCGGCTTTGCTGGAACGCGCCCTGCGGGCGGCCGGCAGCCCGATCGCATTGAGCGACGATGCCGGCCAGATGCTGTGCGACTATGCCGATGGCGATGGACGACGTCTGCTCAACCTGCTCGAACAATTGTTGACCGCTGCGCAAGCTGCGCAGCGCAGCGCCATCGACAGCGGTTTTGTCGGCGAAGCGCTGGCGCCCTCGCGGCGACGTTTCGACAAGGGCGGCGATGCTTTCTACGACCAGATTTCCGCACTGCATAAATCCGTGCGGGGTTCCAGCCCGGATGCCGCGCTGTACTGGCTCAGTCGCATGCTGGATGGCGGCGCCGACCCGCTCTATCTGGGGCGCCGGATCATCCGTATGGCGGTGGAAGACATTGGTCTGGCCGATCCGCGCGCATTGACTATCGCACTGGATGCGGTTGCCACATTCGAACGTCTGGGCAGCCCGGAAGGCGAACTGGCACTGGCTCAGGCAGTGCTGTACCTGTCGACGGCGCCGAAAAGCAATGCGGTCTATACGGCCTGGAAGGCCGCCCGCGCGTTCATCGCACAAGACGGCTCACGGCCGGTTCCGGTGCATCTGCGCAATGCGCCTACCCGGCTGATGAAGGAACTCGGCTACGGCCACGCCTATCGTTACGCGCATGACGAACCGGAAGCCTATGCGGCGGGAGAATGCTATTTCCCGGACGATCTGCCCCGCCCTCCCCGCTTCTACCAACCCACACCACGTGGCCTGGAGGGCAAGATCGGCGAGCGCCTGGCCTATCTCGACAGACTCGATTCCGACGCGGCCAGACGCAGAAAATAACAACTCTGCTTGGTCCGCTTTATCGCTTGTGAAAACCGCGCAGCAGTTGCCAACCCAGCCAGCCACGGCGCAACCAGTTCACCGCGCGGGCGGGCCGCAATAGGGCAAAAAACAGCACGCCACCGACAAACAAGGCAGGATTGCGCCTGAGTGTCCGTAATACGGTCAGGCCCAGATCCACCCGCGCCAGCGGTGCGCGCCAGGGTTCGACAGTTTGCGCCAGCGCAGCGCGTTGTGCTTCGCACTGGGCAATCAGACGTTGACGGCGCTCGACCAGTGAAGGCGTGGGTTGACTCATGATCGAGTCGTCAGTTGTTGCCGGTCTTTCAGCAATTCCGCCATGCTTGCGGAAAAGATTCTGGGTTTGGTGCGCATTTTATGCAGCGCCACACTGGTTACGGCAAAGCCGGCAACCAAAAAAAGCCCGCACAGCACACCTATGCTCAGCAAGCGGTAGCTATCCCAGAAAGCGGCCACCAACAGCAGAACCCCCAGCAAAACGCCAACCCCGAGACAGAACAGCGCAACCATCCCCAGCAGCAGCAGCGAGAAGAAATGATCACGTTCCTCCTCCAGGTCGGAGGACAACAGATCGAGGCGGGTGCGCGCTATGGTGATCAGCGTCGCGGCGAACGCGGCAAGCGAGTCCAGCAGGCCCTTGCTGGCTTCCACGGGCTTCTCGGACATATGCCCGGGTGCCTAGCGACGACCCAGCAGATAACCGACGATCAGGCCGATGGCAGCGGCGGCGCCGACGGCATTCCACGGATTTTCATGGACATATTCGTCAGTGGCTCTTGCAGCTTCCCTGGTTTTTTCGATCAACGCGTCCTGGGCCAACGCCATTTTGGCGTTGACCACGCGCAGTGATTCCTCCGCCTTGGCACGTACTTCCGCCAATTTTTCGCCACCCTGATTGGCGGTGGCTTTCAGCAACGCTTCAGCATCCGCCACCACTACCTTGAAATCGGCAATCAATTGTTCTTTCGAAACATCATTGCTGGTCTGATTCATGAATTACTCCGAAGTTGATTCACAGGCATCCATTGTATGTCCTTGCGAGTTGCGGTCCAAAGTTTGCGAAGCAGCGGTAATGTTCCGTGTCGAGCCCACCTTGCCTGGACAGGGCTGCACAACATGAGCAACCAACCAGCATGCGCTGCGCTCTTGCGGTCTGCGCCCGTATGTCCGTGAAAAACCGGTCGGTTTATTCAGATGCTCTATGAATCCGCAACGGGCCAGGCTTGCCACCGGTCAGACTGACACCGATGCGCTTCAAAAAGGAAAAGTTGAATCTGCACCGCTTGTTGTTCAAACGTCTCGGAATGCCATCCTGATCAAGGAGTTTTTCGATCGTGCTGAAGATTGCGTAGCGCGAAATCGGTTTTTCTATGAATCCATCCGCATCGACGCGCATCTGATGAAACAATTCGATGGCTTTGGGGTTGCCGCTGATCATGATCACCGGCACTCTGCGTGCCAAGGGATCTTTGCGGATCCGCCGCAGCACTTCAAAACCGTTCATGCCAGGCATGCCAATATCCAGTATCACCAGATCAGGTTGCTCGAAACAGGCTCTGGACAAACCGCGCTGGGGTTCACTTGATTTCAGCGTCACATAGTCCAGAGCAGTGAAAATCCTGCCCAATTCTGACAATGACCTTTCGCTGTCATCGATGATCAGGACACGGGTGCCCTTTCTGGCGTTCACATGACGATTTATCCGGCGTTCTTGAACCACCGTCGGCAACGGGGCGCCACGGCTCCACTGAACCCTGTGCATGATGCCGGCCAATCTACTCCAACGTTGCATCAGTTGCATGTAACCCCCTGTAGTCAATGACTTGCGCCCAAATGATTAGTATGAATTTATATTAGATTTTACTGTTTTTGGTGATCATGAACAGGTAGTTCAGATTAGCGCATGAAGGATTCTTTGTAACGATATTTCCCGGTGCCACTCACTTGAACCTGCATTATTGTTGCTGCCGATTGATGAGCCTTGCACCGGTGGATAATAAATGCTGCCTGACTCTCTCTGGTGTTCGAAGATGACGGCAAGCCCCGGTTAGCGAAGGAATGGCCAGACAAATGACCGTGATACATGCAATCGAACTGCTCGGCGTCGCCGTGTTCGCGATCAGCGGCGCGCTGGCAGCGGGGCGGCGCAGCTTTGATCTGCTGGGCGTAATCGTCATTGCCACGGTGACTGCCACCGGCGGCGGCACACTGCGCGATCTGTTGCTTGACCGCAGCCCGGTATTCTGGATCGCCGACACCACTTATCTTTATGTCTGCATTGCCGCCGCGTTGTTGACCGTGATTTATGCCCGCTACCGTCATCCACCGGAGCGCATGATCCTGATCGCCGATGCGCTGGGCTTGGCGCTGTTTTCGATCAGTGGCGCGCAGATTGCCGAAAACGCCGGTCATGAAGGCATCGTCGTGGTCATCATGGGTACGCTGACCGGGGTCGCCGGTGGCATCGTGCGAGATGTCCTGTGCGCTCAGGTGCCGCTGATTCTGCGCCGCGGACGCATTTACGCAACGGCTGCCATCGCCGGCATTGTGGTTTATCTGCTGGCGCAGATACTGGTTGATCGAACCCTGGCCGCCTTGCTGGGCATGAGCAGCATCGCCTTGTTGCGCCTGGCGGCGATCGCCTGGAATCTGACCCTGCCGGTTTTCACTTTGCCCGGCGCGGATGACGATAAAACCTGAATCGAGCGCATACCTGCCGAATAGTCCTAAAGTTATGACCCGAATCGCCGAAATGCTTTGCAGTCGTGGCTCGGGATGAACCTGGGACACGCATTAACTTAGCTACTGTTTGCCTGGAGAGGCCCGTCATGTTGAATCTAAGAAATCTCAAGATCCGCAGCCAACTGATCCTTCTGTTGACGGCTATGACCACGCTTTTTCTGATTGCCACCAGCGTCTCCTATCAAGCGCTGAACAAGGCGAAAACTGAATTCACCAGTTTCATCGAGCAGGATCAGCGTCTCCTGCTGAACTACACCGAGTTGCTGGCGAATGGCCTGCAAATGGGACAGGCGTTGCGCAACATCATCCTCGACCCGAGCAATCCCAAGGCCTACGAGAATTTCAACAAAGCCAGCAACGAGATGGACAAGTTGCTGGAGAACACCAACACCCTGCTTGCCGCCGGCAGTCCACAGGCGGAGAAATTCGCCCAGCTCGCACAGCTGAGAGAGAAACAGAAAGGCTTGCAGATTGAAGTTCGCGGGCTGGTGGAACAAGGCGACATTGAGTCGGCGAAATCACGCTTGAACAAGGACGAGACGCCGGTATGGCGGCAAATCAGACAATCCCTGCTGGACGACATCAAAGCCCAGAAAAGCCTGATCGAGGAGCGTGAAGTGGCGGTTCAGCACAGCACCGATAATGCCCAACGCATCACATTGGTTCTCACCCTGTTGGCGGTAATGGCCGGATTGGGCATCGCGCTGGCCATCGTCCGCAACATCATTCATCAGCTGGGCTTGCTGGGCCAATCGATTGAAGCGCTGAGCGCCGGCGAGAGCGATCTCACCGCACGCCTGCAGGTTCAGGGAAACAACGAGTTGTGCCGAATTTCCGCCGCTTTCAACCAGTTTGTCGAAGGCATGCAGAACATGGTTCAGGGCATCAAGGGCAATGCCAAGCATCTGGATGATCTGGCGCATACGCTCGCCCAGGCTTCCGGCAAACTGCGCGATACCACCTCTGAACAAACCGGCGCGGTCACCTCTACCGCTGCCGCCGTGGAACAGATGACCGCCAGCATTTCCTCGGTCGCCGACAACGCCGACCAGGTAAGGGCAGTATCCGCCCGCAGCGCTGATTTTTCTGATCAAGGCCTGGCACGCATGAAGGACCTGGGACTGGCCATGACTTCAGTGCAGGTCGCGGTCAAAGGCATGGCCGATTCGGTTGGCAAGTTTCTCGACAGCACGCAAAGCATCGTCGGCGCCACCCAGCATGTGAAAGACATCGCCGAACAGATCAACCTGCTGGCGCTGAATGCGGCCATCGAGGCCGCGCGGGCTGGCGAACAGGGACGCGGATTTGCCGTGGTGGCGGATGAAGTGCGGAAACTTGCCGAGAAAACCGCGCAGTACGCCAACGAAATAACCCGTGTGACAGCCGATCTCAACAGCCAGTCCGGTCTCGTCGAAACCGCGATCAATCAGGGCGAGGCCGCGCTGGATGCGGGTGCCCAACGTAGCGGCGAGGTCTCCAGCATCGTCGAGCAGGCGCATGACGCGGTCATCGACGCTCGCCAGAGAATCGAGGAAATTACCCGTTCGGTAAAAGAGCAGTCACTCGCCAGCAACCAGATTTCGCGCAATATCGAGCGCTTGGCGGATCTGGCCGCCGGCAACGAGAACGCCATCGAACATTCCGACCGTATCGTCCAGGAAATGAGCCAGCTCGCCGATCTGTTGCACGGCTCGGTATCGCGCTTCAGGAGTTGATCTTCACATCGGCGTGATTGTCGCCTGGGCGCGCTATCATGCCGATTACCGTCAACTTCAATGCCGATATGATGTTTAATTCTTTTCGTTGCGCGCTGGTCGCGCTTGCCGCCAGTATGTCGTGCGCATCCGCCCACGCCTTTGAAGTTGCGGAATTCAAGAGCGGCATGGCTCAGAATGAAGTCAGGCAACTGCTGCTGGCGAACTGGAATTTCGATCGCGTAGTCGAGCCATCGGACGATGTCATACTGGCCTACGACAATGACCCGAGCATTGCGCGGCGCTACCAGTTCCGTTTCTGCAAAGGCAAACTGGTCGGCTTCGAACAGGATGTTCGGCCATCGCTGAAGTCGCTGATCATTTCAGTCAGCAACTACAACCAGCAATATGGTCAGCCGAATCGGGTGTATTCCAACACCCATATCGTCAGCAATGGTGAAAAAGCCGTATTTGCGCTGTTCTGGAAAAACAACCTGGAATTCATCGGGGTGAAATACATCGTACTACCCAATACCGAACAGATGAGCTTGTCGTTCGACGCCAACAACCTGTGTTACCCGACGCCCAGGATGTAATCCGCTGGCGCGATGCGCGCCATTTATACACTCAGAGCTCGAGCAGCAAACGCGCCGGATCTTCCAGCGCATCCTTCACCGCTTTCAGGAAACTCACCGCCTCGCGTCCGTCGATGATGCGGTGGTCGTAACTCAGTGCCACGTACATCATCGGTCGGATCACCACCTGACCGTTTTCGGCGATCGGCCGATCCTGGATCTTGTGCAGGCCGAGCACGCCGGATTGCGGCGGGTTGAGAATCGGTGTCGACAACAGAGAACCGAACACGCCGCCGTTGGAAATCGTGAAGGTGCCGCCTTCCATTTCTTCCAGCGTCAATTCCAGGCTGTTGGCGCGGCGTCCGAAATCGGCGATCTGCTTTTCGATTTCGGCGAACGACATGCGATCGGCGTTGCGCATGATCGGCACCACCAGGCCGCGCTCGGAGCTGACCGCCATGCCGATGTCGTAGTAGTCGTGATACACCACGTCGCGGCCGTCGATGCTGGCGTTGACCAGAGGATAAACCTTCAGCGCCTGGCACACCGCCTTGCTGAAGAAGGACATGAATCCCAGCTTGACGCCATGTTCTTTCTGAAACCGTTCCTGGTAGCGTTTGCGCAGGTCCATCACCGGCGCCATGTTGATCTCGTTGAATGTGGTCAGCATCGCAGCCGTGTTCTGCGCTTCCTTCAACCGCTCGGCGATGCGCAGGCGCAACCGCGTCATCTGCACCCGGCGTTCGTTGCGCTCCGGACCGCAGGGTGCACGGGGCGTGGAGATCGAGGCAGCAGCCGGGGTGGCGAGGGCCGCCGGTGAGGGCTCGACAACTTGCGTAGGCGGTGGAACCGCAGGATCAGCCGGTTTCTGCAGCTGGCTTTCCGTAGCCCGCGTTAGGCTGTTCTCTACTGCGATCTCGGCCGGCTTGACCGTCTCGGCAGCAACAATCACCGCCCCGGCGGCTTCCGTTTCAATGCGCGCCAGCACATCGCCGGCTTTCACTTCGCTACCTGCCGGCAGGCAGATTTCCGTCAGCACGCCGGAAACCGGCGCGGCCACTTCCAGAATCACCTTGTCCGTTTCGAGGTCGGTCAGCGCTTCGTCACGATTTACAAAATCCCCCGGCTGTTTGCGCCAATCCAGCAATGAGCCGCTTTGTACCGACTCGGACAGTTCCGGGGCCTTGACATCGACCAACATGGATCACCTGTTTTGTGCATTGCAATAGCAGCGATTATATGAAGGAAGGTTCGCACGCGCTCGGATGAAATTCGCGAGAAAATGCGGCTTCTCGTCCGAACCGAAGTTGCAATGAACGATTTGCCCTCTTTCCCGCCTGCCGGCCAGCGCCGCCGCCTTTCGTTGCCGCCGGGATCCGCCGATAGCCTGATCCTTGCCCGTCTCGCCGAACAATCACGCCGACTGCTGGTTCTGACGCAGAGTGCGCAGCATTCAGCGCGTTTGGTGGAGGAAATGGCCTGGTTTTCACCCGGACTGACCACGCGATTGCTGCCGGATTGGGAAACGCTGCCTTACGACCCGCTGTCGCCGCACCCGGATCTGGTCTCGGATCGGCTCTCCGCGCTCTGGCTGGCCGCCGCCGGCAACGTGGATGTGCTGGTGACTCCGGCCGCGACGGCGATACAACGGTTGTGTCCGCCGAGTTATCTGAATGCGCATGCCTTTCTGCTCAAGGAAAAGGACAAACTGAATGCCGACAGGCTGCGTTCACGCCTCACTCAGGCCGGCTACAGCGCGGTCAATCAGGTGTTGTCGCCGGGCGAGTTCGCAGTACGCGGCGGCATCATCGACCTGTTTCCGATGGGCACCGCCCTGCCCTATCGCATCGATCTGTTCGATGACGAGATCGAATCGATCCGCACCTTTGACCCGGATACCCAGCGCACGCTGTACAAGGTCGCCGAAATTCACCTGTTGCCGGCGCGCGAGGTGCCGCTCGACGAAGCCGGCATAACCCGGTTTCGGCAGAACTTCCGCGATCGTTTCGAGGGCGATCCGGGCAAGAGCCAGATGTACAAGGATGTCTCCAACAAACTGGCGCCGGGCGGTGTCGAGTATTACCTGCCTCTGTTTTTCGACGAAACCGCGACACTATTCGATTATCTGGCCGATGACACCGTTCTGATTTTGCACGGCGACACCCAGACCGCCGTCGAAGGTTTCTGGAATGACACCCAAAGCCGGCATCGCCTGATGCAGGGCGACAAGCACCGGCCCTTGCTGGCGCCGGACGCCTTGTTCCTGCCGCCGGATCAGTTTTTCGGTCTGCTGAAACCCTATGCCCGCCTGGAATTCGGCGGCAGAGCCGAATCCGAGCAAGTTTTGGCATTCCAGGCCGCCCCCGCAGTGGAAGTCGAGCGCAAGTCAGACAACCCGTATTACCGGCTACAAGCCCACCTCGATGGCTACGCTGGTCACACTTTACTTGTTGCGGAAAGCCTGGGCCGACGCGAAACCCTGGCCAACGCCCTGGCGGAATATGGCTTGAAGCCGGCGGTGCTGGAGGGCTGGCCTTTAGATACACCCTTAACCCTTCATGCGTTCGCGCTCACCACCGGCCCGCTGGCCACCGGATTCATCAATCTCGAAGGCAAGCTCGCGGTCATCACCGAAACCGAGTTGTACGCACGCAGCCCGATCACGCGCCGAGCCCGTGAAGGCAAGCACGCCAGCACCGCCGAAGGTCTGCTGAAGGATTTGTCCGAATTGAAGATCGGCGATCCGGTGGTGCATATCCAGCACGGTATCGGCCGCTATCAAGGGCTGTCGGGCATGGATATGGGGGACGGTTCCGAGGAATTCCTGAGTCTGGAGTTCGCCGGCGGCGACAAGTTGTATGTGCCGGTGGCACATCTGCATCTGATTTCGCGCTATCTGGGTGGTGATCCGGACACCGCGCCGCTGCATCGTCTGGGCAGCGGCCAATGGGAGAAAGCCAAACGTCGCGCCATGGAAAAAGCGCGCGACACGGCAGCCGAACTGCTCAACCTGTACGCCCAGCGCGCGGCACGCCAGGGCCATGCATTCGAGACCAGCCAGCACGACATGGAAGCCTTCGCCGATGGCTTCGGTTTCGAGGAAACGCCGGATCAGATGGCCGCCATCGAAGCCGTGGTCAGTGACATGACCTCGGGCAAGCCGATGGATCGTCTGGTTTGCGGTGATGTCGGTTTCGGCAAGACTGAAGTCGCCTTGCGCGCCGCCTTTGTCGCGGCGGCGGGCGGCCGTCAGGTGGCGGTGTTGTGCCCGACCACGCTGCTCGCCGAACAGCATTTCCAGACCTTCTCCGACCGCTTTGCCGATATGCCGGTGCGACTGGCCGAACTGTCGCGTTTCCGATCGCCGAAGGAAGTCGCCACGGCGCTGGAAGGCATCAAGACGGGCAAGATAGACATCGTCATTGGCACCCACAAACTGCTGTCCAAAGATATCGTGTTCAAAAATCTGGGCCTGACCATCATTGACGAGGAGCACCGTTTCGGTGTGCGCCAGAAGGAGCGCATGAAGGAACTGCGCGCCGAAGTCGATGTGCTGACCCTGACCGCGACGCCGATTCCGCGCACGCTGGCGATGTCGCTGGAAGGCATCCGTGATTTCTCGGTGATCGCCACCGCGCCGCAGAAGCGGCTGTCGATCAAAACCTTCGTGCAACCGTTCTCGGAAGGCCTGATCCGCGAGGCCTGTCTGCGCGAATTGAAGCGCGGCGGCCAGATCTACTTCCTGCATAACGAGGTGGAAACCATCCGCACGATGTACGAGCAACTGGTGAAACTGCTGCCGGAAGCGCGCATCGAGATCGCCCATGGCCAAATGCCGGAACGCGAGCTGGAACATGTGATGCGCGACTTCACGCACCAGCGTTTCAACCTGCTGCTGTGCACCACGATCATCGAAACCGGCATCGACGTACCAACCGCCAACACCATCATAATGAATCGCGCCGACAAGTTCGGTCTAGCGCAGTTGCACCAGTTGCGCGGCCGCGTCGGTCGTTCGCACCATCAGGCCTATGCCTACCTGATGACGCCGCCGGGCGAAGTCAAGGTGACACCGGCCGCGACCAAACGACTGGAGGCGATCCAGAGCATGGAAGACCTGGGTTCCGGCTTCTATCTGGCCATGCACGACCTGGAGATTCGCGGCGCCGGCGAAGTGTTGGGGGAGAACCAGAGCGGAGAAATGCAGGAAGTAGGTTTCAATCTTTTCAATGACATGCTGGCAAGTGCGGTGAAATCGCTTAAAGCCGGTAAAGAGCCGAATGTGGATGCGCCGATGGCGGTGACCACTGAAATCAACCTGCATCTGCCGGCCCTGCTGCCGGATGATTACTGCGGCGACATCCACGAACGACTGGTGCTCTACAAGCGTTTGGCCAACTGCGACTCGACCGCGCAACTCGATGAGTTGAAGGAAGAACTGATCGACCGCTTCGGCCTGTTGCCGGAACCGGCGCATACCTTGCTGGCCGTGCATCGGCTGCGCCTGGAAACCAAGCCGTTCGGCATTGCGCGCCTCACTGTCGGACCGGATGGCGCCAACATCCAGTTCGAGCCGAATCCGCCGATCGATCCGTTGAAGTTGATCAAACTGATCCAGACCAAGCGCGAGTACAAGCTGGCCGGTCAGGACCGATTAAAGATCGCCAAGGATTGCCCGACGCTGGACAAACGGGTGGAACTGGTGAAGAACCTGCTGCGCGAGATCGCCTGAATCATCCGCGACGCTGCCGCACCCGCTCGAACAGACAGACCGCCGCCGCAGTCGCCACATTCAGCGACTCGACCTTGCCCGGCATCGGAATGATGAACGGCTGCGCCGCTGCGCACAGTTGCGGCGACAAACCGGCGCCTTCATTGCCGAAAGCGAAACCGACCCGGCCAGTCAGGTCGAGCTCGAACAAGGTCTTGGTTGCGCCCAGGCTGGCGGCATGAACAGGACCGCCATAGCTTGCTGCAAACCGGGGCAAATCGACGTCTTCATGAATCGCCAACTGAAACTGCGCGCCTTGACCGCCACGCAGACATTTCGGCGACCAGGCTTCCGCGCAGCCTGGCGACAAATGCGCCGCAGCCACCCCGGCCGCCGCGGCGACGCGCAGGATAGCGCCCAGATTGCCGGGATCCTGTATGTTTTCCAGTAACACCACGCAATCCTCCGGCTGCGGATTCACCGGCTGGGGAATATCGATCACTGCCAGCAGGCCAACCGGCGCAGCAACCGGCGTCAACGCCTTGAACAAGGCATTTGGCAACTTGCTGGCCGGCACCTGCGGCAAACGCGTACACCAATCCGTCAATTCACCCGCCGCACCGGTTTCGGAGAACACCAGATGGCGAAACGTCACCCCAACTTCCCATCCAGCCTGCAACAAATGCGGACCATCGAGCAGCGTCGCGCCGCTTCGACTGCGCGACCGACGCTCATTGGCCAGGCCCAGCAGTTGCTTGTACAGCGGGTTGTCGCGCGAACTGATGGCTTTCATCGGCAGATGTCCAGTGAACCGGTGGCGCAGACTCGGGCATCGATCCAGGTCGCTTTATCCAGTCTGGTCGCACTGAAACGCGCACCGGTCAGATTGGCGCCGATCAGCACCGCATAGCTCAGATCGGCGCCGCTCAGATCGGCACCAGTCAGATCGGCGTTGGTCAGATCGGCGCCGGTCAGATTTACATCGACCAGTTCGGCATTGCGCAGGCTGACGCCCTGCATCGAGGCATAGGCCAGATCGCTGCCTTTCAGGCGCACATCCTGCAGCTGAGCCCTGTCCAGTCTGGCATTGCGCGCTTCGGCTTGGTGGTGTTGATAACCGCGTTTGTCGCAGTCCTGCCAGTTGACCTGCTCGGTCAAGGCTGCTGTGCAGTCGACGGTGTGGCCGATACCGGCCTGAATCGGTTTGTCACCTTGCCCCATCCAGACGGCAATTCCTATTCCGACGACCAGCGCCAGTGCCAGCAAGGCGATCCACGGCGAAGTTCGTTTGTTCTTTTCTTCCAGCAACAGGACCTGAGTCCGGATGTGATCGCGCTCGACGGAACTGCGCACGGCGGCATCCTGCATCGGATCACGAGCCTGTTCGGTGACGCTGCCCGCGTCTTGCAACCAGCGTTTGCGTGCTTCCAGGCGCTGCTCATGCCAGACAACAGAATTGCCTGACTCGCCGGATGGCCCCGCAGCTTGGGTGGTTTCGAACTGTCCGCTGTCGGCAATGCTCAACCAATCGATGCCATTCAGGCTGACTTCCCAATCCGGGTTGACATCGCCGGCATGCAACGCCTCTTCGATCTGCGGTCCGGGAAATGGACCATAGACCTCGTCTGCGTGCTTCAGATACCAGTTTGACTGTGCCATGCACACCTCTGAGCGATTCGCGCGGGATTTTGACTGTCCGATTGTCGCAGTGCCTGACCAAAAAAAAAGCCCGGTCTGGTGACCGGGCTAAATCCACCTATGAAGGAGGATGGAGGAGACAACACTGAATACACTTGAGACCAAGCGCGCTCACTGTTATTAGAATTGTCGAATATAAGTATTGAATGAACAACTCATTTACACGCTTGCCAAGCAAGATATCGGGATTTCATCATCTTTGTTGTTTACCAACCACACTTGCTTGGCTACTCTCCGGGAATGCCATCGGTAACCCACAAGATGAGCCCCGAATTCTTCGAGGCCCTGCATCAATACTTCGAACTGGTGCATTGCGACACTGACGATCTGCGAATGCAGGCGTATCAGTTACGCTATCAGATATACGTCCTCGAAACCGGTTACGAGCGCGCTGCCGACTGCCGACTGGCCGAAGACCGGCAAGGCCGGGCTGTGCATCTGGAACAGGACGAGTTCGATGCGCGCTCGGATCACTTCCTGCTGAAGCATCGCCGGACCGGTCTTTACGCCGCCACCGCGCGACTGATCCTGCCCAGCCCGCTGGATAGCGCCGCGCCCTACCCGATCGAACTGCATTGTCCGCTGGATCAGCCGATCAACGATGCGGGTGTGCGCGCCAGGTTGGGCGAGATCTCGCGCTTTGCGGTATCAAAAGAGTTCAAGCGGCGGATCGGTGAAATGGGTACTCTCAGCGGCGTGGCCGAAAATGTAGAAAACTACTTCGGGAATGATGAACGCCGCGTCGTTCCGCATATTTCGCTGGGCTTGATCGCGGCGGTCATGCGCATGGTCGAGCAACACCACATCACCCATTGTTATGCGGTGATGGAGCCAGCATTGGTGAGATTGCTCAGCCGCTTCAACCTGAATTTCAATCGCATCGGCCCGGATGTCGAATACCACGGCATCCGTGTGCCGTGCCTCGCCACCCGCGACAAAGTCCTGTCCAATCACGTCCCGTGATTCCTCGTTCCTTGATTGATAGACATGCAAGCATTCGTTCCATCCCTTCACCGCACAGAAAGCCAACATCATGAATACCGCTAATCTTCGTACTCTCGCCCTGGTCGGGCACGGAAATGTCGGCAAGACCACGCTGATCGAAAACCTGCTCGCCGCCGCCGGCGCGATTCCCGCAGCCGGCTCGGTCGAACGCGGCAGCACGGTTTGCGATTACGATCCGCTGGAAAAGGCCCACCTGCACTCGATCAAGGTTGCGGCAACCCATCTGACCTATCAAGACACCCTGATCCATGTGCTCGACACCCCCGGTTACCCGGATTTCATGGGGCAAGCGCTGTGTGCGCTGGATGCGGTGGAAACCGTGGTGGTGGTGATCGACGCCCTCAAGGGCCTTGAACTCACCACCCATCGCATGATGCACTGGGCGCAGACCCGCAAGCTGTGCCGGATGATCGTGATCAACAAGATCGACGCGCCGGACACTGATCTGCCGGCGTTGCTGGAAGAAATACAAACGGCTTTCGGCCGCGAATGCCTGCCGATCAACCTGCCGGCCGAAGCCGGGACGAAAGTCACCGACTGCTTCTTCACCCCGAGTGGCGCCGCTGACTTTTCTTCGGTCGAAGCCGCGCATCGGGCGCTGGTCGATCAAGTCGTCGAGGTCGATGAAGATCTGATGAATCTCTACCTCGAGCAAGGCGAGATCGCGCCGGAACAACTGCACGCGCCATTCGAAAAAGCCCTGCGCGAGAACCATCTGGTACCGGTTTGTTTCGTCTCCGCGCAGACTGGCGCCGGCGTGCCGGAATTACTCGATGTCATGCGGCGCCTGTTGCCCAATCCGACCGAAGGCAACCCGCCGCTGTTTGTCAAAGGCGAAGACGAAGCCGCTCTGCCGATGCTGTGCGAGCCTGATCCGAACAAACATGTGCTGGCGCATGTCTTCAAACTCGAGGTCGATCCCTACATCGGCCGCATCGCCACCTTCCGCGTGCATCAGGGTACGGTCAGCAACGACTCCTCGCTGTATATCGGCGAATTGCGCAAGCCATTCAAGGTCGGTCATCTGTTCCGCGTGCTGGGCAAACAACTGCTGCCGGTCGATGCCTGCGTTCCGGGCGACATCTGCGCGGTCACCAAGGTGGATGACCTGAACTTCGACTCGGTGCTGCACGATGCGCCGGAAGACGATCATGTCCACATGCAGCCGCTCGACTTCCCGCATGCCGTATTCGGTCTCGCCGTGCGGCCGAAAAAGCAGTCCGACATGGACAAACTGGCGGAAGTGCTGCATCGCCTGGTGGCGGAAGATCCGGGTCTGCATATCGAGCATGACCCGACCACGCATGAGGCGGTGATCCGCGGACTCGGCGAAACCCACCTGGCCCGGGTTCTGGAAAAGATGCGCGAACAGTTCCGCCTCGATCTGGAAACCCATCCGCCCACCATCGCCTACCGTGAAACCCTGACCCAGCCCGCCGAGGGCCATCACCGGCACAAGAAGCAGACCGGTGGTTCCGGCCAGTTCGGCGAGGTCTATCTGCGCGTCGAACCGCTGCCGCGCGGAGGCGGCTTCGAATTCATCGATGCGGTCAAGGGCGGCGTCATTCCCAATACGTTCATTCCGGCGGTGGAAAAAGGCGTGCGTCAGGCCATGCAGGCCGGCAGCGTCGCCGGCTTCCCGTTACAGGATGTGCGGGTAACGGTATACGACGGCAAGAACCACCCGGTCGACGGCAAGGAAATCGCCTTCGTCACCGCCGGCAAGAAAGCGTTTCTGGATGCTGCCGCGAAAGCCAGGCCGATCGTGCTGGAACCGATCGTCAACGTCGAACTGACCGCACCGGACAGCGCCATCGGCGATGTCAGCGGCGATCTGTCCGCCCGGCGCGGCCAGATCACCGGCCATGTCAGCGGTCGCGGCGGCATGATCACCGTAGTCGGCCAGGCGCCGCTGGCCGAGCTCGATACGCTGCAATCGCGGATCAAGTCACTGACCGGCGGCCAGGGTTCCTACACGCTGGAATTCAGCCACTACGAGCAAGTACCGCCGCATGTGCAGCAGAAGATGGCAGCTGAACATCATCCTGAACAGGATGAGCAGTAAGCGACAAGTCCGGACGCCGCATGGAACGCTTCACCATCTCGCTCGATGAATCGCTCGCGCAGGAGTTCGACACCCTGCTGCGCGAGCGCGGCTACGCCAACCGTTCGGAAGCCGTGCGCGACATGCTGCGGCGCGAACTCGAAGGCCATCGGCTGGCGCATGAAGACCCGCCGCATTGCATCGCCAGCCTGTCCTATGTCTACAACCATCATGAACGTCGCCTGGCCGAGCGGCTGACCGACCTGCAGCACCACGCGCACGATCTGGTGGTATCCAGCATGCACGTCCACCTCGATCACGACAACTGCCTGGAAACCCTGTTTCTGCGTGGCGCTACGGCCGATGTGCGGGCGCTGGCCGAGAAGATCTCCGCCGAACGCGGCGTGCGCCACGGTCAGATGAATCTGGTGCCGGTCGAAATCGAAGGCAGCCATCAGCATATGCATCACCACGTCCACAGCCGGCCGCATACCTGAACCATGAACCCTTATTTGTTGCTCCGACCGCTGCTGTTCAAGCTTGACCCGGAAACCGCCCACAATTTGACGCTGAAAAACCTCCCGCTGCTGCATCGAATGGGTCTGCTGAAGGCCTTTCTGCCACAGGTTCCGGCGTTGCCGAAGCGGGTCATGGGCATCGATTTTCCGAATCCGGTCGGCCTCGCCGCCGGTCTCGACAAGAACGGCGAAGCTATCGATGCGCTGGCCGATTTCGGCTTCGGCTTCATCGAAGTCGGCGCTGTCACCCCCCGACCGCAACCCGGCAACCCGAAACCGCGGCTGTTTCGACTGCCCGCCGCCGAGGCCATCATCAACCGCATGGGGTTCAACAACCTGGGTGTCGACAATCTGCTGAACAATCTGCGGAACAGCGAATGCGTCGGCAAGCCTGGCTGCATCCTTGGCGTCAACCTGGGCAAGAACTTCGACACGCCGATCGAGAAGGCCGCCGACGATTACCTCATCTGCCTGGAAAAACTGTACGGCAAGGTCGATTTCGTCACCCTCAACATCTCCTCGCCCAACACCAAGAACCTGCGCGCGCTGCAAGGCGGCGATGAACTGGATGCGCTGCTGGCGGCGATCAAGACCCGGCAAGCAGAACTCAGCCAGCGGCACGGCAAATACATGCCGGTGGCGATCAAGATCGCGCCGGATCTGGATGATATCCAGATCGCCAACATGGCCGGGCTATTCAGGAAACACCGGATCGACGCGCTGATCGCCACCAACACCACGCTGACGCGCGAGGGCGTCGAGCACCTGGCGCATGGCCACGAAACCGGCGGTTTATCGGGCATGCCGGTACGCGACCGATCCACCCGCGTGATCAGCGCTTTCCATGCCGCGCTGGCCGGCGAAGTGCCGATCATCGGCGCCGGCGGCATCCTCGCCGGCGCCGATGCAAAGGCCAAGATCGATGCCGGTGCGGACTTGGTGCAGTTCTATACCGGCCTGATATATCGCGGGCCGGGGCTGATCAGGGAATGCGTCGAGGCGTTGCGTGCATCCCGGGCGAGCGACTGATCCGGCAACGAATTCGGCGTCTGCCGCAGCGGACCGCAAAAGCTAGAATCGCCGTTTTACGTACAACGCCTGACCGCCATGCAAACCGATTGCGTCCAACCCTTCCTGTTTGAACATCTGGACATTCGTGGCGCGCTGGTTACGCTGGACCGAACTTGGCACGAACTCGTCGCCGGGCGCAACTATCCGGCCGATGTGACGCGCATCCTGGGCGAGATGGCTGCGGTAACGACGCTGATTGCCGCCAATCTCAAACAGCCGGGCAGGATGACCTTTCAACTGCGCGGCGAAGGCCCGATCAATCTGCTGGTGCTGGATTGCGATGAACGACTCGGACTGCGCGGCATGGCGCGCTGGAATCCGCCAACGCTGACACCAGGCATGGCGGCGCGGCAGTTGCTCGGCGACGGTCAATTGCTGTTGTCGCTGGATGCGGCGACGATGCGCCAGCCGTATCAAAGCGTTGTGCCGATGCAGGGCGACAGCATCGCGGCGATCTTCGAACACTATCTGACCTTGTCCGAACAACAACCGACCCGCCTGGTGCTGGCCGCCGATTCTCAACGCGCCGTCGGTCTGCTGCTGCAAAAACTGCCGGATGCCGACCAGCGAGATGCCGATGGATGGAACCGGATCGGCCACCTGCTGGCGACATTGCAGGCCGCTGAACATCTGGCCTTCAGCCCGCTTGAACTGCTGCAGCGGTTGTTTCCGGAGGAGGAAGTACGGATTTTTACGCCGCGCGCGGTCAGCCATCACTGCCCGGAAGACTGGGAGAAAATCCACGCCATGCTGCGCAGCCTGGGTCGCGCGGAGTGCGAAGCGATCCTGCTCGAACACGGCGAAATTCACGTCCGCGACGATATCTGCAACCGCGATTACCGCATCGATTCGGCCTGGCTGGATGCCATGTTCGATGCGCCGGCGCATCGCTTGCACTGATCCGGATGTCGTTCATCGCACTGTCGCCTGCTCGCCTTGCCTTTGCACCGGACGGCACGCCGATTTCCGAGACTTTCGACGATATCTACCACTCCGCCGATGGCGGGCCGGGACAGGCATGGCATGTGTTCCTGCACGGTAACGGACTGCCCGAAAAATGGGCCGGCAAGCGCCAGTTCGTGATTCTGGAAAATGGATTCGGTAGCGGACTCAATTTCCTGACTACCTGGGCAGCTTGGCGCGCCGATCCGGATCGGCCGGAAAAACTGCATTACCTGGCGACCGAACTGCATCCGTTCCGGGTCGAAGACCTGGCCCGCCTGCATCGCCAATGGACCGATCTGGATTTTCTCGCCGAGGCCTTGCGCAGCAACTGGCCGCTGCCCATGGCCGGGTTTCACCGCCTGGAATTCGCCGCCGGCCGCGTCGTGTTGACGCTGATGCTGGGCGATGCGGAAACCAGCTTGCGCAAACTGCGCGCCAGCATCGATGCGTTCTATCTGGATGGCTTCGATCCACACAAGAATCCGGAAATGTGGTCGCCTGCGCTGCTGAAGCGCTGCGGCCAATTGGCCGCGCCGAATGCCACGTTTGCGACCTGGACGGTGTCCGGGCAGGTGCGGCGGGCGATAAGCGAAGCGGGCTTTGTCGCGGAGAAACGCCCCGGTTTCGGCAGCAAACGCCAAATGCTGGCCGGATGCATCGCCGATCGACCCAAACTGGCGCGCAGATTACCGCTTGCGGGGCCGCGCACAGCCATCGTCATCGGCGCCGGCCTCGCCGGTTGTGCGCTGGCGGAACGTCTGGCCGTGCGCGGTTGGCGGGTGAGCGTGCTGGACCGGCATGTCGAGCCGGCCGGCGCAGCCTCCGGCAATCTGGCCGGCATCCTGCGGCCGATGCTGTCGCGCGACGACAATCTGGCATCGCGCCTGAATCGCGCCTGCTTTCTCCATCTCCGCCGTAACTGGCAAAGACTCGATTATCTTGGACAGCCGCCACGCCGCAACCTCGACGGCATCCTGCAGATCGCGCGTGATGATGCGCACGCGGCGATCCAGCACGAGTGGCTCACCGGTAACGACTACCCGGCGGAGTTTGTCCGGTTTCTCGATCAGGCTGCAGCCAGACGCTGCGTCGATACAGCGGTTGCGCGCGGCGGCTGGTGGTTCCCGCAGGGCGGCTGGGCCAGTCCGGCCAGCCTGTGCCGGGCCTGGCTCAACGCCGGCGGCGGCAATATCCAATTCACCGGCGACGCCGAGATTGCCGCAGTTCAACCTGCCGGCACGGGATGGCGGGTACTCGACCCGGACGGGAACATTCTAGCCGAAGCCCCGGTGGTGATTTACGCGACCGGGGTCAACTCGCTTGCGCACATCGCCGGCCTGCCGATCACCCCGATTCGCGGCCAGGTCAGCCATTTGCAAGCCGGCACCTTGCCGAAACTGAAGCACGCGGTCTGCTCCGAAGGTTACCTGACCCCGGCGCTGAACGGTGTGCATTGTCTGGGCGCGTCGTATCTCAAAGACCGCTTCGACAAAGAACTCAGCCAGCAGGAGCACGCCGATAACCTGCTGCGCCTGGGGCGCATGTTGCCCGGCGCTGAACGGGCGTTTGATGCCGATGCAATGCAAGGCCGGGTCGGTTTTCGCGCCACCACACCGGATCATCTGCCGCTGGTCGGCGCACTGCCCGATTTCGCGCAGGCGCTGAAAACCGGCGTGCGCCTCAACACCTTTCCCCGCCACGCCGGCTTGTTCGGTTTGCTGGGTCTGGGTTCGCGCGGGCTGGTCTGGTCCAGCCTGCTGGCCGAGCACCTGGCCAGCATGATCAATCAGGAACCGTTGCCACTCCCCGGCGACCAGATCGATGCCATTGACCCGGCACGGTTTGCGTTGCGCACCCATCGGCATTGCGGATAAGCGGGTCATCGCCCACAGCTACGCCCAGCCCAGCACCACCGCTTGCCGACAACGCGCAGATATCGCCCCAAATGCAGGATAATGCCGGGCTTCACGAATCCCGCAGAGACTCATCATGGAAGCAGAACGCCTGAACCTGATCGACACCACCCTGGCTGACCTGGCGCGGCGCGCCGATGAACTCCGGGGGTATCTTTGACTACCCTGGCAAACATGATCGCCTGGCCGAAGTAGCCGGCCTGCTGGAAGACCCGAAAGTCTGGGACGACGCCAAGCGCGCCCAGGAACTCGGCCGCGAGCGCAAGGAACTGGAAGGCGTGGTGCTGAATCTGGACCAGATTGGCGGCGGACTCAATGACACCCGCGAGTTGTTCGAACTGGCGCGTATGGAAGATGACGAGGAAACGCTGGAGGCGGTTGAAGCCGACGTCGGCGATCTCGCCAAGAAAGTTGGCGAACTCGAATTCCGCCGCATGTTCTCCGGCGAGATGGATGCCGCCAACTGCTTTATCGACATCCAGTCCGGATCCGGCGGCACCGAGGCGCAGGACTGGGCCGGCATGCTGGCGCGCATGTATGTGCGCTACGGCGAGCGACGCGGCTACAAGGTGGAAGTGCTGGAAGAATCCGAAGGCGAAGTCGCCGGCCTGAAATCCGCCGCGCTGAAATTCAGCGGCGAATACGCCTACGGCTACATGCGCACCGAAACCGGCGTGCATCGCCTGGTGCGCAAATCGCCGTACGATTCCAACGCCCGTCGCCACACTTCGTTCGCCAGCGTGTTCGTCTACCCCGAAATCGATGATTCGATCGAGATCGAGATCAACCCGGCCGACCTGCGCATCGATACCTATCGCGCTTCCGGCGCCGGCGGCCAGCACATCAACAAGACCGATTCGGCGGTGCGCATCACCCACGTGCCGACCAACATCGTCGTGCAATGCCAGAACGACCGTTCACAGCACAAGAACCGCGCGGAAGCCATGTCGATGCTGAAAGCGCGCCTGTACGAAGCCGAACTGCGCAAGCGCCAGGCCGAACAGCAGAAACTCGAAGACACCAAGAGCGACATCGGCTGGGGGCATCAGATTCGCAGTTATGTGCTGGATCAGTCACGCATCAAGGACCTGCGCACCAACTACGAAGTCGGCAATACCCAGGGCGTGCTCGACGGCGACCTGGACGGTTTCATCGAAGCAAGTCTGAAACAGGGTGTTTGATCCGCCGCGACGCGTTTCCCTTGCCCGAGATGAATCAGCCTGTCCATCGCCGGGCGGACTCTGCTAGAATGCTGCCCGCTCAGCGCCTGACATGCTGTCGGGCCGGCAAAATCCTCACATCCGCACCAGTTAAGGTGCTCCGCACGGACTTGCGGAGTTCTCGGCGGATGGCGGCTTAACCTTAACCAAGGAGTTTTCATGTCCGTAACCATGCGTCAAATGCTCGAGGCCGGTGTGCACTTCGGCCACCAAACCCGTTACTGGAACCCGAAGATGGCACCGTACATCTTTGGTCACCGCAACAAGATCCACATCATCAACCTGGAAAAGACGCTGCCGTTGTTCAACGAAGCCGCGACTTTCGCCCGTCGCCTCTCGTCCAACAAGGGTTCCGTGCTGTTCGTCGGCACCAAGCGCCAGGCGCGCGAGATCATGGCCGAAGAAGCCGCGCGTTGCGCCATGCCGTGGATTTCCCACCGTTGGCTGGGCGGCATGCTAACCAACTTCAAGACCGTCAAGCAGTCGGTTAAACGCATGAAGGAAATCGAAGCGCAACTGGCCGAGCCGGGTGCGATTTCGAAGAAGGAAATCCTCCGCGTCCAGCGCGAATTCGACAAACTGATGCAGAGCCTGGGTGGCATCCGTGAAATGGAGCGCCTGCCTGATGCACTGTTCGTGGTCGATGTCGGTTATCAGAAGATCGCCATTACCGAGGCCAACAAACTGGGCATCCCGGTGATCGGTGTGGTCGATTCCAACAACTCCCCGCTCGGCGTCGATTACGTCATACCCGGTAACGACGATTCCAACCGCGCGATCCGTTTGTATGCCCGCGGTCTGGCCGACGCGATTCTGGAAGGCAAGTCGATGGTCATCGAAGAAATGGTCGCGGCGACCCAGGACGAATACGTCGAAGTCGACGAAGCGTCCGAAGCCAACGCCGGTTGATCGGGTTGCCGGGCTGAATCGACGCCCGTGATCAAGACTGATGACGCCCCGCGAATCGGGGCGTTTTTTCAATAAAGAACTGTTCAGGAGATAGTTATGGCGGAAATCACCGCATCCATGGTTAAAGAACTGCGCGAGCGTACCGATGCGCCGATGATGGACTGCAAGAAGGCGTTGACCGAAGCGGTTGGCGACATGCAGAAAGCCGAGGAAATTCTGCGCGTGCGCTTCGGCAACAAGGCCGCCAAGAGCGCCGGCCGCGTGGCCGCCGAAGGCGTGGTGGCGATCAACATCAGCGCCGACGGCAAGACCGCCGCGATGGTGGAAGTCAACTGCGAAACCGACTTCGTCGCCAAGAACGACGACTTCCTGGCGCTCACCAAAGCGTTGGCGCAGATGATCATCGACAGCAATCCGGTCGATGTCGCCGCCCTCTCCGCCCTGCCCTACAACGGCAAGAGCGTTGAAGAAGCACGCACCGAACTGGTCGGCAAGATCGGCGAGAACATGTCGATTCGTCGTTTCGTGCGTCTCGGTGCGACCGGCAAGTTCGCCAGCTACATCCACGGCAGCAAGATCGGCGTACTGGTCGATATCGCCGGCGATGAAGCGATCGCCAAAGACATCGCGATGCACATCGCCGCCTCCAAGCCGAAGTCGCTGGATGCCTCCGGCGTCTCGCAAGATCTGATCGACACCGAACGGCGCGTTGCCATCGAGAAAGCCAAGGAAGCCGGCAAGCCGGAAGCCATGCTGGAAAAGATCGCCGAAGGCACCGTGCAGAAATTCCTCAAGGAAGTGACACTGTTGTCGCAACCGTTCGTCAAGGATGACAAGCAGACCGTTGAACAAGTGTTGAAATCCAAGGCCTCGCAGTGCCATGGATTCACCATGTTCATCGTCGGCGAAGGCATCGAGAAGAAGGTCTCCGACTTCGCCGCTGAAGTGGCGGCTGCCTCGAAGGTCTGATCCCATGTCCCGGACGGATCAGATGCAACCACGCCCGTGCAAGCGCATTCTGTTGAAGCTTTCCGGCGAAGCCCTGATGGGGCCGGATGCCTTCGGCTACCACGCGGAAACCCTGTCGGGCATGGTCGCCCAGATCAAGGAAGTGGTTGAACTGGGTGTACAGGTCGGCATTGTGGTCGGTGGCGGCAACCTGTTTCGCGGCGCCACTGGCGCGCTGTCCGGAATGGACCGCGTCACCGCCGACAGCATGGGCATGCTCGCCACGGTGATGAATGCGCTGGCCTTGAAAGATGGCTTGATGGCAGCGGGCGTGATAGCCCGCGTGCAAACCGCCGTCTCCATCGCCCACGTAGGCGAAGCGTTCGAACGCGACAGCGCGGTACGCCATCTGGAAGCCGGTCGAGTGGTCATTTTCGGCGGCGGCACCGGCAACCCGTTTTTCACCACCGATACCGCCTCGGCATTGCGTGGCGCGGAGATTGGCGCCGATCTGATGCTGAAAGCCACCAAAGTGGATGGCGTTTATACTGCCGACCCGAAGAAAGATCCGACCGCGACCCGCTACGAGCAACTCAGTTTCGACGAAGCGATAGCCAGGAATCTGGGGGTTCTCGATACGGCAGCGTTTGCGCTATGCCGGGAACAGAAGTTGCCGCTTTGCGTGTTCAGCATCTTCAAGCCGGGCGCTTTGCGGCGTGTGGTCCTGGGCGAGCCGGAAGGCACCCGGGTGGTACTTTAGAAAGGATGGAAGCATGATTGCCGATATCAAGAAATCCGCCGAAGATAAGATGAAAAAATCCGTCGAGTCGCTGAAAGCCGACTTCGGCAAGGTGCGCACCGGCCGCGCCACAACCGGCATTCTGGATCACGTCAAGGTCGATTATTACGGCACACCGACGTTGCTCAGCCAGGTCGCCAACCTGACCGTCATCGACGCCCACACCATCGGCGTGCAGACCTGGGAAAAACCCATGCTGGGCAAGGTCGAAAAGGCAATACGCGACGCCGATCTCGGCCTCAATCCTTCGAATATGGGTGAAATGCTGCGTGTGCCGATGCCGCCGTTGACCGAAGAGCGCCGCAAGGAACTGGTCAAACTGGTGCGCGGCGAAGCGGAAAACGGTAAAGTCGCGATACGCAATATCCGTCGTGACGCGATCGCGCACTTGAAGGAACTGCTGAAAAACAAGGAAATCAGCGAGGATGATGAACGACGCGCCGCCGAAGATATTCAGAAGCTCACCGACAAGTACATCGCCGAGCAGGAAAAGCATTTGGCCGACAAGGAAAAGGACCTGATGGCGGTCTGATATTCAGGTACATTGCCAGCCATCATGATCAAGCGATTCTTTAGCTCAACGGCGGAAGTACCTGATTCCGTTGAAGTCCCACGTCATGTCGCCATGATTATGGACGGCAATGGACGTTGGGCGAAGAAACGTTTTCTGCCGCGGGTCGCGGGTCATGCCCAGGGCTTCGAACGGGTCCGCAATATCGTTGAAGTCTGCCTGGATCGCGGCATTGAGTATCTGACCCTGTTCGCCTTCAGTTCCGAGAACTGGCGACGTCCGCAGGATGAAGTCTCGCGGTTGATGGGCCTGTTCGTCATGGCACTGGAAAGCCAGGTGACGCATATGCACCGCAATGGCGTATGCCTGCATGTGGTGGGTGATCTGAGCCGTTTCGACGAGCGCTTGCGCGAACTGATCAGAGAAGGCGAAGAACGCACCCGCGACAACAACCGCCTGACCTTGACGATATGCGCCAATTATGGCGGCCGTTGGGACATCCTGAATGCTGTCAACGCATGGCTGACCGACAACCCGGGTTCGCAAGCCATCAACGAGGAAGATCTCGCGCCCTATCTTTCCCTGCCCTACGCACCGGAACCGGACTTGTTCATACGCACCGGCGGCGAACAGCGCATCAGCAATTTTCTGCTCTGGCAGTTGGCTTATTCAGAGTTGTATTTCACCGACACCCTGTGGCCAGATTTCGATGCTGCGCAGCTTGATCTGGCGATTGCCTCTTACCGTAAAAGAGAACGCCGATACGGGCGCACCAGTGAGCAACTTCTTGAGCGCTAGATCCGGTCTGCAAACGCGCATCGCCACCGCTGTTCCACTGATCCTAGGGTTTCTTGCCGCCCTTTACTGGGCGCCGCTGTTGCTGTGGATCGGTCTGACCGGGGTATTCACCATGCTGGCGGCCAGAGAATGGGCTGGCATGGCCGGTCTGGGCAGGATGTCGGCCTGGGTGTATGCAGCCGTTCTCGGCGCGGCAAGTTCGGCGTTGGCGATTTACGCGCCAGACCTGGCCGCGCCGTTCTACCCGGCCATGCTGTTCTGGCTGCTTGCCCCCGCCCTGCTGGCTTACGCGGTCGCGATGCGGCCGCGGGCATTGCATCTGGCACTGGGCGTCATGGTGCTGATACCGACCCATCTGGGCATGGTTGCGCTGCGCAATGTCAGTCCGGAGCTGCTGCTGATCGTGGTTGGCGTGGTGGTGATCGCCGACAGCGCGGCGTATTTTTCAGGACGCCGTTTCGGCAAACACAAACTGGCCCCCAGCATCAGTCCCGGCAAGACATGGGAAGGGGCGATCGGCGCCTGGCTGGCGATTACCGTTTACGCCCTGCTGCTGTATGTTTATGCGCCGGACAGCATCGATCTGCACTGTCTGCCGCAGGTACTGGCATTGTTCTGGGCGTTGTTCGGGCTGTCCGTACTGGGCGACCTGTTCGAAAGCACGTTGAAGCGCCAGGCCGGCATCAAGGACAGCGGCAACCTGCTGCCGGGGCACGGTGGCATACTTGATCGTATCGACAGCCTGACCGCCGTTCTGCCGGCCGCAACCTTGTTCTGGATCTGGTTGAAATGACACTGCACGCTCTCACGATACTCGGCGCCACCGGCACGATCGGCGTCAACACCCTGGACGTGGTCGCCCGACATCCGGACAAATTCCGCGTAATCGCCCTGACCGGCCAGAATCAGATCGAAAAACTGGCCGAGCAATGTCGGCAATTCCAGCCGCTTTACGCCGTGGTGCTGGACGCCGACAAGGCGTCAGCGCTGGAAACCCTGCTGGCCGGCTGCCGGACTGAAGTTCTGGTCGGCATCGAGGCGCTGGAATTCGTCTCCAGTCTGCCGGAAGTCGACAGCGTGATGGCCGCCATCGTCGGCGCCGCCGGTCTGCGTCCGGCATTGGCAGCCGCCCGTGCCGGCAAGCGCGTGCTGCTCGCCAACAAGGAAACCCTGGTCATGGCCGGGCGCTTTTTCATGCGCGCGGTGCAGGACAACAACGCCACTTTGCTGCCCATCGACAGCGAACACAACGCGGTCTTCCAGTCGATGCCGGCGGCATTTTTCCAGCCGGGCGCCGACCGCAACCTGGCCACCCATGGCGTGCGCCGGATCTTGCTGACCGCATCCGGCGGGCCTTTCCGCACCCGCGAACTGGATACCCTGAAGGACATCACGCCGGAACAGGCTTGTCGCCACCCGAACTGGGTCATGGGCAGGAAAATCTCGGTCGATTCCGCCACCATGATGAACAAGGGGCTGGAAGTCATCGAAGCGCACTGGCTGTTCAACGCGCCACCGGCGCAGATCGAGGTCGTCATTCATCCGCAAAGCATCATCCACAGCATGGTCGAATACCTGGATGGTTCGGTGCTGGCGCAACTTTCCAATCCCGACATGCGGACGCCGATCGCCCACTCGCTGATGTATCCCGAGCGCATCGAAGCCGGCGTCAACTGGCTGGATCTGGCGAAGATCGGCACGCTGACCTTCGAAACCCCCGATCTGCGCCGTTTTCCCTGTCTCGGACTGGCCTACCAGGCGCTGACTGCGGGCGGTGCGGCGCCGGCCATCCTGAATGCCGCCAACGAGGAAGTGGTGGCAGCCTTCCTCGACCAGCGAATTCCCTATCTGGCGATCGCCGCCACCCTGGATGCCGTATTGCAGCGCCTGGCCGAACAACCCGCCGAGTCGCTGGAACAACTGCTGGCCGCCGATGCCGCGGCCCGCAACGTCGCGCGGGAACTGATCGATCGCAATTCAGCCTATCGAGCATGACGACGCTGCTCGCTTTCCTGGCCACCCTGGCCATCCTGATCGTGTTCCATGAATTCGGGCATTACGCTGTGGCGCGTCTGGCCGGCGTCAAGGTGCTGCGGTTTTCCGTCGGTTTTGGCAAAATCGTTGCGCACCGTACCGATCGTCATGGCACAGAGTGGGCTTTGGCGGCCATCCCGTTGGGCGGCTATGTCAAGATGCTGGATGAGCGCGAAGCGCCGGTCGCCCCGGAAATGCTCGACCAGACCTTCAATCGCAAGTCGCTGGGCGCCCGCTCGGCCATCGTCGCAGCGGGTCCGCTGGCCAACTTTCTGCTCGCCATCGTGCTGTTCTGGGCGCTGTTCATGCACGGTGTGCCAATCCTCAAGTCGGTGCTGGGCGAACCAGCCGCCGGAACACCGGCGGCAATCGCCGGCATCCAGTCCGGCGAGCGGGTGACGGCGGTCAACGGCGAACCGGTGGCAAGCTTTCAGGATCTGCATTGGCTGGCGCTGAAGTACGCCCTTACCACCAGCAGTTTGAGCATCGAGACGGTGGATGCCAGCGGTGTGCCGCAAAACCGCACCTTGCAGGTGCCGGAACGGACCGCCAGTTTCGAGCAATCGCCGTTGCGCGGACTCGGCCTGGAACGTTATCTGCCACCGCTGGCGCCGGAACTGGCTCAGTTGACTCCCGGCGGGGTGGCCGAACGCGCCGGCCTGCAACCCGGCGACCGGATCATGGCCATCGATGATCAACCGGTCAGCCAGTGGGAGGAAGTCGTGGCGCGGGTTCGTCAGTCACCGGATATACGCTTGCGGTTTCAGGTCCAGCGTCAGGATCGCGTATTCGAATATACCGTGATTCCGGAAGCGGTGGGTGGCGCTGGCCAGACCACCGGTCGCATCGGCGCGGCGCCGAAAATCGACCCGGCGTTGTTCGAGCCCTATCAGGACGAAGCGCGCTACGGCCCGATCGAATCATTAACCCGTGCGCTGGAGCGGACCTGGGATCTTTCAGTATTCAGCTTGCAGATGCTTGGCCGCATGCTGATCGGCGAAGCCTCGCTGAAAAATCTTTCCGGCCCGATCACCATCGCCGATTACGCGGGTCAGTCGGCGGAGAGCGGCATGGCCAGTTTCATCGCCTTTCTGGCCCTGGTCAGCGTCAGTCTCGGCGTGCTCAACCTGCTGCCGGTGCCGTTACTCGATGGCGGGCACTTGCTGTATTATTTCGCCGAATTTTTGACCGGCAAACCCGTACCCGATCGGGTCCAGGAAATCGGCCAGCGCATTGGCATCGGGCTGCTTGGAATGCTGATGTTTTTCGCGATTTTCAACGACCTGCAACGACTTTTCGTCGGGTGAACTCCTTCATGTTTTCTTTCAGTATCCAGCCATTCAAGCTGCGTCCCCTGTCACCTGCCTTGCTGGCTCTGGCCTTTATGGCTTCGCAGGCGCAGGCCTTCGATGCGTTCCAGATCAAGGATATACGGGTCGAAGGCATACAGCGTACCGAGGCGGGCACGGTATTCAGCTATCTGCCGGTCAAGGTCGGCGAAACCCTGACCCCGGCGCGCTCCTCGGAAGCCATCAAGGCGCTCTATGCCACGGGCTTTTTCAAGGATGTCCGTCTGGAAGCCAATGACGATGTCCTGTTGATCAGCGTCGAGGAACGTCCCGGCATTGCCAGCGTCGATTTCACCGGCATGAAGGAGTTTCCCAAGGAAGATATCAAAACCGGCCTGAAACAACTGGGTCTGACGGATGGCCGGATTCTCGATCAATCCCTGCTCGACAAAGCCGAGCAGGAACTGAAACGCCAGTATTTCAACCGCGGCATGTACGCTGTCCAGGTCAAGGCGACCACCTCGCCGCTGGAACGCAATCGGGTCGCCATCAACTTCGACGTCAGCGAAGGCGAAGTCGCCAAGATTCGATCCATCAATATCATTGGCGCCCAGGCTTTCAGTGAAAAAAGTCTGCTCAAGTTATTCAGCCTCAGCACACCCGGCATGATGACCTGGTGGAGCAAAAACGATCAGTATTCAAAGCAGAAGCTCTCCGGCGATCTGGAAACCTTGCGTTCACATTATCTGAACCAGGGGCATCTGGAATTCAACATCGAATCCACGCAGGTATCGATCACGCCGGACAAGAAAGACATCTACATCACCATCAACATCAATGAAGGTGAACGCTACACGGTGTCCGACTACAAGTTCGCCGGCGAACTGCCAGTTCCGGAACAGGAATTGCGCGGCCTGGTCAGTCTCAAGGTCGGCGATGTCTTCTCGCGCGAACGCCTGAACGAATCGACCCGCAATATCGGCGACCGGCTCGGCAATGAGGGCTATGCCTTCGCCAATGTCAACGCCGCGCCGGAAATCGACAAGGACAAGCGCAGCGTCGACTTCACCTTTCTGGTTGACCCGGGCCGCAAGGTTTATGTCCGACGTGTCAACGTCACTGGCAACACCCGCACCAAAGATGAAGTCGTGCGCCGTGAAGTGCGCCAGATGGAAGGCGCCTGGTACGCCGCCGACAAGATCAATCGCTCCAGAGTGCGCGTTGAGCGGCTGGGGTATTTCAAGGAGACCGCGATCGAGACACCGCCGGTGCCCGGAACCACCGATCAAGTCGATGTCAATCTCAATGTCGTCGAGCAGCCTACCGGCAATATCCTGCTGGGGGCGGGCTTTTCCAGTTCGGACGGACTGGTGCTGTCCGGCTCGATTGCGCAGAACAACCTGTTCGGCAGCGGCAACCGACTGTCGGCGCAAATCAACAGCGGCAGCATCAACAAGATCTATTCCCTGTCGTTCACCAACCCCTATTTCACGCCGGATGGCGTCAGCCTGGGTTATGACCTGTATCGCCGCGACGTCAACACCGCCAGCCTGGACAGCGTCGCCGAATACGGCACATCCACCGACGGCATCGGGATGCGCCTGGGCGTGCCGATCACCGAACTGGACACGGTCAACTTCGGCCTGGCGTACGAACGAGTCAGACTCGACCTGAGCAGTACGGCGCCTGACGCGTATTACAGCTATGCCGGCGAATATGAAGCGTCCTGCGCGTCACAAGTCGGTTTACTGGTCAAGACGGGATGTAGCTCAACGACCGACTCCCTGCGCTTCGAGGCGGGCTGGGCGCGTGACTCGCGCGACAGCCTGCTGTACCCGACCAAGGGCACCTATCAGCGCGCCTACATGGAAGTCGGCACACCGGCCGGCGACCTGAATTACTACAAGCTGAACTATCAGTATCAATGGCTGCGCCCACTGTCGCGCAGCGTCACTCTGCTGCTGAACGGCGAAATCGGCATCGGCGGCGGCTACGGCGGCAAGGAGCTGCCGTTGTTCCGCAACTTCTTCGCCGGCGGCATCGGTTCGGTGCGCGGCTTCGATTCCGGGGCGATCGGTCCGAAGGCTACCAATGGCACCAGCACCTTCTCCATCGGCGGCAACAAACGCATCGTCGGCAATGCAGAACTGCTGTTTCCATTTCCCGGCATGGGCAATGACCGCTCCGTGCGTCTGAGCACCTTCGTCGACGTCGGCGCGGTTGCCGGCCCCAGTGACAACCAGTCACGCTACGAGAAACTTTCGACGGCCGATATGCGTTACTCGGTCGGTGCGGCGGTCACCTGGTATTCGCCGATGGGCCCGATCAAGCTGTCTCTCGCCAAGGCGCTCAATGCGGCGGATGACGACGACACGCAGATGTTCCAATTCCAGCTTGGCAATGTGTTTTGACAAGGAGTCACATTTTGAAACGATTGTTCATCCTTCTTCTGGCCTTTTCCTTTTCGATGCCGGTTGCTGCACAAACCGCCAACATCAAGATCGGTTTCGTGAATACCGAAAAACTGTTCCGTGATTCGCAACTTGCGGTCAATGCGCAAAAGAAGCTGGAAAAGGAATTCCATACTCGCGAACAGAATATTCAGAAACTGGTCAAGCAAGCGCGCGATTTGCAGAGTTTTCTGGAAAAGGAAGGCATGACGCTGTCCGAGTCCGAACGCACCAAGCGGCAAAAAGACCTGGCCAATGTCAGCCGAGACCTGCAGCATGACCAGCGCACCTTCCGCGAGGATCTGAACCAGCGCAAGAACGAGGAGTTCGCGGCGGTGCAGGAGCGTGCCCGCAAGGCCATAACCGACATTGCCGAAAAGGAAAAATTCGACGTGATCCTGGAAAACGTGGTGTTTGCCAGCCCCCGTGTGGATATTACCGATCGCGTACTGAAATCGCTGGATCGCTGATCGACCATGCCCGTCTACTCGCTGGCCGAACTCCAGTCTTGTCTGGGCGGAACGATACGGGGAGATGGCGAGATATCGCTTAGCGGCGTCGCTTCGCTGGAACACGCTCAACCATACCAGTTGGGTTTTCTGCTGAGTCCGAAATTTTTATCGCTGGCACAGTCCAGTCGCGCCGGGGCGCTGATCGTGCCGGAAACACTGGATGTCGACCTGAGCCAACCCTGTCTGGCGATGGCCAATCCACATGCCGGTTTTGCCCGTGCCGCAGCTTTGCTCACCCCCGAACCCCTGCTGGATGCCGGAATTCACCCCAGCGCAGTGGTCGCCATCGATGCCGAAATCGGCGTTGATGCCCGCATCGGTCCGGGTGCGGTGATCGGCGCACGCACCCGCATCGGCGCACGCAGTCAGATTGGTCCGCGCTGCGTGATCGGGCCGGATGCGCAATTGGGCGAAGATTGTCTGCTGCATGCCGGCGCCGTGGTCCAGCATGGTTGCGTACTCGGCAATCGGGTCATCCTGCACCCCGGAGCGGTGATCGGTGGCGACGGTTTCGGCCTCGCCTGGCAGGGCGATGCCTGGCTCAAGGTGCCGCAGACCGGTCGCGCGATACTCGAAGACGATGTTGAAATCGGCGCCAATACCTGTGTCGATCGCGGTGCACTGGACGATACGCTGATCGAAACCGGTGCAAAACTCGACAATCTGATTCAGGTTGCCCACAACTGCCGCATCGGCCGCCACACCGCTATCGCGGCCTGCGCCGGCATCGCCGGCAGCACCAGGATCGGCGCCTATTGTCAGATAGGCGGCGCGGCGATGATCATCGGACACCTGCAGATCTGTGATCGGGTCACCGTTTCAGCCGGAACCTTCGTCGCCAAGGACATCCGGGAGCCGGGCATCTATACCTCGGTGCAGCCTATGATGAAGCATGAAGACTGGAAACAGAACGCCGCGCATTTGCGTCGCCTAGACGCTTTGGTCAAGCGGGTCAGGTCACTGGAAGAGAAACTCAAGGAAAACTGAAATGACTGCCGAAAACGCCGCCGACTCCAGCATGGACGTCACCCAGATCATGAAGTACCTGCCGCACCGCTACCCATTCCTGCTGGTGGATCGGGTGCTGGAACTGGTGCCGAATCAGCACATTGTGGCGTTGAAGAACATCAGCATGAACGAGCCGCAATTTCCCGGCCATTTCCCCAATCATCCGGTGATGCCCGGCGTTTTGATGATCGAAGCGCTGGCCCAGACCGCCGGTCTGCTGGCTTTCAAGAGCGGCGGCGACGAGATCGGCCCCAACAGCGTGGTGTATTTTGTCGGCATCGATGGCGCCCGCTTCAAGCGACCGGTCGTGCCGGGTGATCAACTGCGCATGGAAGCGAAAGTTCTGCGCGTCACCCGCGGGATCTGGAAGTTCGCCGTCAAAGGCACGGTGGAAGGGCAAGTTGCCTGCGAGGCGGAACTGATGTGCACCCTGAAAGAGCTGTGACAGCATGGCCGCGATCCATCCGACCGCAATAATCCATCCTGCAGCCCGAATTGCCGCAGATGTTGAAATTGGCGCCTACACGATCATCGACGAACATGTCGAAATCGGCGCCGGCAGCCGGGTCGGACCGCATGCGGTCATCACCGGCCATACCCGCATCGGTAGCGGCAACCGGATTTTTCAGTTCGTCTCGCTCGGCGAACAGCCGCAAGACAAGAAGTATGCCGGCGAGCCAACGCGACTGGAGATCGGCGACAACAACGTGATACGGGAGTTCTGCACGTTCAACACCGGCACCGTGCAGGATACCGGCATCACCCGCATCGGCAACGACAACTGGATCATGGCTTATGTCCATGTCGCACACGACTGCGTCATCGGCGATCACTGCATCTTCGCCAACAACGCCTCGCTGGCCGGCCATGTCAACGTGCAGGACTACGCCATCCTCGGCGGCTTTACCGGCGTACATCAATTCTGCCGCATCGGCGCGCATGTCATCACCGGCATCGCCTCGGTCATTCGCCAGGATGTCCCCCCCTACTTCACCGTCGCCGGCAGTCCGGCCGCGCCGCATGGCATCAACGCGGAAGGCCTGAAGCGACGCGGCTACAGCGCCGAAGCGCTGATCGCCATCAAACGCGCCTACAAAACCCTCTACAAGTCGGGACTCGGTCTGAACGATGCACAGGCAGCCATCGCCGCCGACGCCGCGCAGCAACCGGAATTGCAATTGCTGGCCGATTTCCTGGCCATTTCCGGTCGCGGCATCATTCGATAAGCATTGGCCTCGGCATGGAAAAATCATCCTTGCAGGTGGGCATTGTCGCGGGCGAAGCCTCCGGCGACCTGCTTGGCAGCCTGTTGATCGACGCGTTGAAACGCGCTCATCCGAGGATCTGTTTCACCGGCATCGCCGGCCCCAAAATGCAAAGCCTGGGCGCGGAATCGTTGTTTCCGATGCAGGCGCTTTCAGTGCGCGGTTATGTCGAAGCGCTGGGCAGCCTGAGCAAGATTCTGGCAATACGCCGCGCATTGAAGCGCCACTTGCTGGAAAGCCGGCCGCAGCTGTTCATCGGCGTCGACGCGCCCGATTTCAATCTGGCGCTGGAACGCACGCTGAAGCAGGCCGGCATCCCCAGCGTGCACTTCGTCAGCCCGTCAATCTGGGCCTGGCGACCGAAGCGGATCAACAAGGTGCGCAAGGCGGTTTCACATATGCTGCTGATCTTCCCCTTCGAGGAAGATATTTACCGCCAGGCCGGGATTCCGGCGACCTATGTCGGCCATCCGCTGGCGCACGCCTTGCCCGAGCCGAATCGCCAGCTTGCGCGCGAGCGACTCGGCTTGCAGGCGAGTGGCGAATACGTGGTGCTGATGCCCGGCAGCCGCATGGGCGAGCTGAAAGCACTGTCGCGATTGTTCATCGAAGCCGCGAAATGCCTGGCCGTCAAACGCCCGCAAACCCGGTTTCTGATTCCGCTGATCAGCCGCGAGACACGCCAGGCTTTCGAGCAAAGTCTGCATGACGCCAAAGCACTGGATTTACCGCTGCGCATGCTCTATGGCCATGCCCACGATGCGCTGCAGGCCGCCGATGCGGCGCTGATCGCCTCGGGCACCGCGACGCTGGAAGCGCTGTTGCTGGAATGTCCGCATGTCATTACCTACAAGGTACCCTGGCTGACCTGGCAAATCATGCGCCGCCAGGCGCTGCAAGCCTGGATCGGTTTGCCCAACATTCTGGCTGGAGAAAGCATCGTGCCGGAAATTCTGCAGAACCAGGCGGCGCCCGAAGCCCTGGCCCAGGGGCTGGATGATTTGTTGAGCGATCCGACCGCGCGCGAGCGCCAGATCGACGCATTCCGCCAGCAGCGAGCGCGCCTCAAACGCAATACTCCGGCGCTGATCGCGCACGCCTTGCGACCGTTTCTTGACAGCATCCGTCATGGCGCATGACGCCCCGCTCATCTGCGGCGTTGACGAAGCCGGTCGCGGCCCCCTGGCCGGCGCGGTATATGCTGCGGCGGTGATACTCGATCCGGCACGGCCGATTGCCGGCTTGCGGGATTCGAAAAAACTGTCGGAACGCAAGCGGGTCGAGCTGGCGGAACGGATCAAGAATGATGCGCTGGCCTGGTCGGTTGCCTATGCCAGCGTCGAAGAAATCGAACAGCTCAATATCCTGCATGCCAGCCTGCTTGCCATGCGACGAGCGGTCATGGCACTGCAACCGGCGGCCGAATTCGCATTGATCGACGGTAACCGCTGTCCGACGCTGGAAATTCCCGCGCGCGCCATCGTCAAAGGCGATGACAGCGAACCCTGCATCTCGGCGGCGTCTATCCTGGCGAAGACAGAAAGGGATAAAGTTATGCGCCAGCTGGCCGATAGATACCCGGTATACGGCTTCGAGCGGCATGCCGGTTATCCGGTGCCGGAACATCTGCAAGCGCTCGTGCTCCACGGTCCCTGTCCGGAACACCGCCGCGGATTCGGGCCGGTGAAAAAGCTTCTGGAAAAAGCGCTCATTCAATAGGAGAACCTGAGCATGTTCGTAATTATTGGCTGGGTCGTAGCCCTGCTCACTATTTTCATACCGTATCTGATGAGCGGGGGCATGATGGGCCCCTTGGTGCAGCCGGGCAAATTCATCATGATTTTTGGCGCGGCTTTCGGAGCCGCCATAGCCGCCAGCAACATGGTTGCCTTCAAGCACATGATGAGCAGCATAGCCAGTTGCTTCAAAGGTTCCAAATACACCAAAACGTTCTACATGGAACTGTTTGCATTGCTCTTCGCGCTGCTGGCGAAAGCACGTAAGGACGGATTGATGTCGCTGGAGGGGGACGTGGACGCGCCGGATAAAAGCCCCATTTTCACCAAATTTCCCTTGATAACCGCACATCCTCACATAGTTGAATTCATTACCGATTACCTGCGTCTGATGGTTGGCGGCAATTTGGGCACGATGGAAATCGAGAACCTGATGGATATTGAAATAGAAACTCACCATCACGAAGAGATGCACGCGTCACACAGCGTAGGCGCACTGGCTGACAGCCTCCCCGCTTTCGGTATCGTCGCAGCGGTCATGGGTATCGTGGTGACCATGGGTTCACTGCATTTGCCGCCCTCCGAACTGGGGGCGTTGATCGGCAAAGCCTTGGTGGGGGCTTTTCTGGGTATTCTGCTGGGTTATGCATTTATGACACCCTTGTCCAAAAGCATTGAAACCAAGGCTAATGAATCCGTGAAGGTATTGCAGACCATCAAGGTTGTGCTGCTCAGTTCCTTGAATGGTTTTGCCCCAACGACCTGCGTCGAATTTGGTCGAAAAGTGCTGTTCCTGCATGAACGTCCCTCTTTCAGCGAACTTGAAGAAGACATCAAGGCACGTAAAGGAAAGTAACTGACAGGCCCCCTCGAATAACGACGTAGAACACTTCCAAGACCATGGCTGACGACTCCCAAAGACCCATTGTCATCAAGCGCATCAAGAAGATCAGCGGCGGCGCGCATGGTGGCGCCTGGAAAATTGCCTACGCTGACTTTGTGACCGCGATGATGGCGTTCTTCCTGCTGATGTGGCTGTTGGGTTCGACCTCCAAGGCCAAACTGGAAGGTATTTCGCAGTATTTCCAGACGCCACTGAAAGTGGCGCTAGCCGGTGGCGAAGGTTCCGGTGACTCCTCCAGCATCATCAAGGGAGGCGGTACCGACTTGACACGCAGTCTGGGACAGGTCAAGCAAGGCGATGTGGAAAGCACGCGCGCCATCAATCTCGATGCCAGCCGCGCCAAGAAAATGCAGGAGCAGCAGGAAGCAATGCGCTTGCAGGACATCAAGGCCAAGCTGGACAAGGCGGTGGCCAATAATCCGAAAATGAAGCAATTCAAGAATCAGTTGAAGATCGACATCACCAGCGAGGGTTTGCGGATCCAGATTGTCGACGACCAGAACCGGCCGATGTTTGACTCAGGCGGCGCGGTGATGAAGGCCTACACCCGCGATATCCTGCGAGAAATCGGCAAGACGCTGAACGAGTTGCCGAACCGCATCAGTCTCTCCGGGCATACCGACGCGGTGCCCTATGTTGGCGGCGATGCCGGTTACAGCAACTGGGAACTGTCGGCTGATCGAGCCAATGCCTCGCGCCGGGAACTGGTCGCCGGCGGACTCGAAGATGGCAAGATGATGCGCGTGGTCGGCCTGGGTTCGGCCATTCCGTTTGACCAGAAAAACCCGAATTCGCCGGTCAATCGCCGCATCTCGATCATCGTCATGAACAAGAAGGCAGAAGAAGCGATCACCAAGGAATCCAACCAGGTCGAAGCCAGTACGGCGCAGGAAGTGGCGGAGAAACTGGATGCCCGGCCCTGATACACAACTCCTTGGCACAGGTGTCGGCCTGGGCAAGTTGGATGCGCCGCGTTCCGGCCTGTTCACCCGGTCTCCTGCCGTCAGCGCGCTGCTGGCGCACCTGCCGGGCTTCGCCTGCGCCGCCGCGCTGGTCGCTTTCGGCGCGCAACTGCCGCTGCCCTGGCTGATCCTGATCATATCGGGTGGCGCGGCATTGCTCGCCTGGCACTGGCGCTTGCCGCTCTGGTGGCGCTACATCAACCTGCTATTCCTGCCCCTGGCGGGGGGGGTGATGTATCTGCAAAACCAACTCGTAAACTTTGATCCCGACTGGTATCTGTTGGCATTCGCACTGCTGGCGCTGACCTCGATCGGCGCGATTCGCACCCGTGTGCCACTTTATCTTTCCAGCCCGCGCGCGGCGGATGAACTGGCCAAACGCTTGCCCAAGCAGGGACGTGTGATTGATCTGGGGTGCGGACTCGGCGGCCCGTTGGCGCGCATTCATCAACAACGTCCGGATGCCCGGCTGGATGGTATCGAAGCGGCGCCGCTGAACTGGCTCATCGCAAAACTGAGGCTGCGCGCCAGAGGCGCCGATGCCGACATCCGTCTGGGCAATCTGTGGCATGTCGATCTGTCGCAATACGACATCGTCTATGCCTATCTGTCACCGGCGCCGATGGCCCGGTTGTGGGACAAGGCCTTGCTGGAAATGAAACCCGGCAGCCTGTTCATCAGCAACACCTTTGCGATCACCGACGCCGACGCCGGTTTCGACGCGGATGAAATTATCGATATATCCAACCCCGGGGATCTTACCCAAGCTCGTCTTCTGATCTGGAGGATGTGATGACCGCTAGCCTGGAACGCCTGCACCCCGGTCCCCTGCCGATATTTCGCCGCACCCACGCGATGCTGTCTAGCTTGGGCAATCATCGCGAGCAGGTCACCGCGCACGCCATTGCCAAGGAAATTCTTGCCGACCCGTTCGCCACGCTGTCCACCCTGCACACCATCAACCTGCGGGTCAGCGAACGTTCCGGAGCTGAAGTCACGACCGTCGAACATGCCCTGATGATGCTGGGCATCAGCGCATTTCTCGATTCCGCACGGCGTTGGCCGATCCTCGAAGAAATTCCCGCCGGCTACAACCCGCGTGTGCTGGGCGCCTTGCAAACCCTGACCCGCCGAGCCCAGCATGCAGCCTGGCAGGCGCGCGATTTCGCGGTGCTGCACAGCGATATTCGCGCGGAAGAAGTGCAGGTAGCGGCCATTCTGCATTTTCTCCCGGAAATGTTGATCTGGTTGCGCACCCCGGATCAGGCGATCGCCTTGCAGCGCAAGCGTCGACGCATGTCTGATGCAGAAGCGGAACATGCGGTATTGGGCGAAAGCCTGACCAGCCTGCGTCAAATGCTCCTCGCGGACTGGAACATCCCGCCACTGACGCTGGATCTGCTCAACCCGGCACACATCGAACACCCGCGCCAGGCGCTGCTGGCCGCCTGTATCGACATCGCGCAGCGCAGTGATCGCGGCTGGTGGGATGAACAGTTCATGAACAGTTACAACACCCTCGCCGGCGTCGAGAACACCCCTTTGGATAGCGTCATCGCCACCGTGCATGCCAATGCCGCGCGCGTGGCGCGCAGTTGCGACTGGCTCGATGCGCCCGCCGCCGCGACCTGGGGACCGATGATTCCCGGCCCGTGGCCGGCCGAGCCGGATGATGAGGAAGAAGCGGAAAAACCCATCGTGCAAGCCGTCGTCGAAACCGCGCCGCCCGCTGCCCGCCCTATCGCCAAACCCGCACCGCCGGAACCCGAACACAACATCTGCCCGATGCCTGACAAGCACGTTTTCCGCGATGCATTGAAAGGCATCGAGGAACATCTCGATGGCACGCTGACGTTGAATCAGATGTCCGCTGTGATCCTCAAAGGCCTGCACAGCGGGCTTGGACTGTCGCGCATCATATTCGCCATGCTCACCCCTGACGCGAAGCGCGTGAAATCGCGCTTCACACTCGGCATATCCGCCGACGATCCGCTGCGTCATTTCGAATTCGAGCTTGCCGGCAAGGATCTGTTCTGTCAGATGATGGGCAAGATGCAGGGCGTCTGGCTGAACGAGGCCAACCGCCAGAAGCTGTGGCCGATGATTCAACCCAAACTGCAAACCATGCTCGGCGACGGCGACTTCTTCACCATGAGCCTGTACAACGGCAACAAACCGCTAGGCCTGATCTATGCCGACCGGGGCAAAAGTGAATGCGGGCTTGATCCGTTGACCTACACCGACTTCAAGATGTTGTGCCTTCAAGCGGCGCGCGGCCTTAGCAAAATCAAACCGCCAAGCTGACCCCCTTGCCGCTAGCCGTTTGCATGCGGCGGAAGGCGCCTGGCGGCTTTTCCGCCCTACGGGGCTTGCGTAGGGCGTATATGGACTCCTCCCGATAAGCAAGTACAGGTCGGGGGTTTTTTCGGGGTTGGAGGCGGCGGCCGGATCGGAGTGAGCTGCAGAGTTATCCACGGCCGCCCGCCCGGAAGCGCGCCTC